>Ga0265295_1000344_pt1 | contig 94556 bp, 92 predicted proteins | sample Munlansysbiofilm_FD_192503 | JGI IMG/M metagenome (GOLD analysis project Ga0265295, IMG submission 192503) | Leachate microbial communities from a municipal landfill in Southern Ontario, Canada - Methane capture system biofilm | ecosystem: Engineered > Solid waste > Landfill > Unclassified ... | reverse complement strand
GACCTGCTTGATGGTGGCGTCGACATCAATGTTTTCAATCGTCATTCTTGCGTCACCCGCGTATGAGATGACGCATTGTAACACGGGTTTTCAGGACGGAATTTTTGTCCCTGTAGCGCATTCTGCCGTCATGAAATTTTTGAGCCGGACCGGGGGATAGCTCATCTCTCCATCATCCCCCAGGGAGGAGCGCGGTTCTCCTGAGAGGTCTTTGCGCACCCCTCGAACAAGGCGTGCAGAGTTTACAAAAATGACATAAAAACCGTGTCAAGAACTTTTTTCAAATTTCGTGCTGAATAGTTACACCGCATCATCCTCTCCCAGTATCTGCTTTAGATTCGACGAAAGGAATTTTGCCCTGATGAATGCAAAAGGCAACAAAGCGGTTATCGGCGCCTTTGTCCTCGGCGCCCTCGCCCTGGCGGTGGCCGGGGTGATTCTCTTCGGCTCGGGGCAGTTCTTCACCCCGCAGAAAAAATACGTCATGTATTTCGACGGTTCGGTCAAAGGGCTCTCGGTGGGCGCACCGGTAGTCTTTCGCGGCGTGAAGATCGGCTCGGTCGTCGATATCGTTCTGCAGGGGGATATGGACGACATGACCTTTCGCGTACCGGTCGTCGCCGAGGTCGACCTGAGCCGGTTTCAGATCACCAACGGCGCATCGGATTCGGCCGACTACCATCAGGCTCTCATCGACCGGGGACTGCGCGCCCAGTTGCAGACCCAGAGCCTGGTCACCGGGCAGCTTATGGTCTATTTCGATTTTTACCCCGAACGTCCGGTGCGGTTGCTGCCGGATGCGACGGGCTTTGCCCAAGTCCCGACCATTCCTTCCACCGCCGACGAACTCGCCCAGAAGCTGGAAGAGCTGCCGCTTCGGGAGCTTTTGGAACGAACCAACAGCCTGGTCGGCGGACTGGAACGTCTGGTGAACTCTCCGGAGATTCAGGAAGCCCCACGCCAGCTGAATCTGACCATCGCCGAGGCGCGAACCCTACTGCATAAGATCGGTCGGGAGATCGAACGAGTCTCCAACGATGCACGGGGAACCATCACCGCCGCCACCGCCACCATCCGCCACGCCGACCGGGTATTGGAATTCAAGGAAGGCGCTCCTGCGGAACTTGTGCAAAGCTTCGACCGCACTCTGGAGGAGGTCCGCGGCTCGCTGGACAAATTCGATGAAACCCTCGATGCCGTGGCCAAGGCCGCCTCGGACGAACGTTCCCTCTACCCGCTGCGCGCCGCCCTCAAGGATCTGGGAGAAGCCTCCCGCGCCTTCGGCGCCCTCGCCGACTATCTCGACCGCCATCCCGAGGCCCTGTTGCGCGGCAAAACCCATGTGGAGGAGAAATGACCTCGAAGATCTCGCGCCTGGCGCCACTTTTTTTCATCCTTTCTCTCACCTTGCTGCTGAGTGCCTGTGGCAAAACCCCTTCGGCCCGTTTCTACACCCTGGCCGCGCTGGCCGAATCCGCCGGCGAAAAAGCTGAGCCCTCCTCCCGGGAAACACGCCGGATCGTCGCCGTCGGCCCCGTCGCCCTGCCCGCCTACCTCGATCATCTCGCCATCACCACCCGCGCAGGGACGACCGTTCTCAAGCGTTCGGAACTCGACCGCTGGGGTGGCTCCCTGCCGGATGATACGGGCCGGGTGCTGATCGAGAACCTTGAGCGCCTGCTTCCCGGCAACCGTTTCCTGGTGCTGCCTTGGCTGGAAACGGCTACGAGCGATTACCGGACGCAGCTTAATATCACCCGTTTCGACGGCCCGACCGCCGGGCCGGTCGAACTCCACGCCGCCTGGCTGATCTTCACCGGCAACGACCCGGCTCCCGTCGCCAGCGGTTCGGCAACGTTCGTCGAACCCCTCGCGGGGGAGGGCTTCGCGGCAACGACCGAGGCTATGAGCCGGGCGCTCCTGGGTTTGAGCCGACGCATTGCCGACGAGATCCGCAACATCCCAAAGCGCTGATCCCAGTCATGGGATCAGTGTTCCGGGATATCCGGCATAAAACCCTCGCAAGAGTCGACGAAAGCCTGCGGGATTTTTATTGAATCCCTGCGAAAACCCTTGCGAGCAGTCAGAGCGCCGTGCTATAGCGATAAAGGTTGATCGCCCTGAAAGCCCCCTCCCGGAGCTTCAGGGCGTTTACTCTTTTCTCCTCCGCCTCTCCGAAGCGAAGAAACAGGAGCCGGACCCATCTGAAGAATCACTCTCATCGTGAGTTCAGTCATGCTATCGTTCATCCAATCCATGTTTAACGGCCATTCCGACCCAGAAAAGGAACAGATCGCCGCCGCCATCGAGCAGGCGGTGGAAAACACCGACCCCTGGATTCGCGCCGTATCGGGCTACAAAAAGAAACTGTGGCCGGCGGTGGAACGAGCCATCGCCTACCTGGACGAACAGGTGGAGGGCATGGCCCCGCCCCTCTCCCTCGACCCCTCGCGATACGGCGATGATCCGCGACTGCGCGCTTTCTTCATCTCCTCAAACGCGCTACGCAAGGTTCTCAACAGCGATCCCTGTCTTTCGGAATACCGCCAGAAGCAGGGGAAACCGCCCGCATACGCTCTGCTCTCGATGATCAAACAGGAAAAAACGGTCTTCGGCGCCGAAATATCGGGGAGCGTCATTCTCCACGATGTCGCCCAGATCACCGTCAGCTTCGAAAATCACCACCTCTTCGCCCCCTTCGACTCCGATAAGGCGACCCGCGACAAGATCAAAGAACTCGCCTTTGCCCGACTTCTGCACTTGGCTCTGATGCGCATTACCCTGCTCAAAGCCGAATGCGCCGGCAAGGAGCGGAGAAATGCCCTTCTTCAGGCCCAATCCGGACTGCAACAACATCTGCGCCGTGGGATAGACGATCCCCCCCATATCGCCGTTCCAGTTCCGGAGATGGCCCGGGCCCAGGTCTGCCGCAGTCTTCCGAAAAATGCCCGGGAAGACCGGCTTCTCGATGCCTATCTGGAAATTCTCCGGGAAGTGCTGAGCCAGCCCGAAAAGCACCTCTGGATTCAGCGGGAAGCGCTCATCGTCGACCGCATGGGAATCAAGCGCCGCGAGGTCCGAGGGGACGCCCTGGAAATCTACCTCGATCTCCTCTGCAACAGCGAAGGACACAGCCACGTGATTTCCTTGGTTACCCTGCCCCGTTAGTCTCCCCATCGACCAAGGCCGCCCTCTTTTCCCCGGCAAAAACCGGACGCCTGATCAACTGGGTCACCCCAGCCGCAGAGGTTAGCAAATAGTTCGTTACTGGCTGGATCAATGCAACTTATTCTTGATCCCGCCCCTTAAAAATCGCTAAACTTCATTTCTGGTTTTTGCGCCATTCCATTTCCCAGGAGGTCAACATGTCCGATCCCGTTCAACCCGAAGAACAATCCGAAAAAAAAGTCGACGACAAGTCCATTCCCCCACTCCAGACGGAAAAAGTCATCTCCGATCTGCGCGACATCTTCAGTGCAGCGACTCTGAAATGGAAAGACCAGATTGCTTCGCTGTCGGTGGTCACCCTGGTGCTGATTCTGGTCTGCTGGATTCCCTTCGCCAACATCGCCTTTCTTGCCGGCTACCTGCGCACGTTGCTAAAAACGCTGCGTGGTGAGAAAGCCGCGGTCGGGGACCTCTTCTCGGCCTGGGACTGCTTCGCGCAGATACTGGTCTACGTCATCATCGTCTTGGTGGCGGTCCTCGCCCTCGGCTACCTGCCGATCATCGGCACCATCGCCGGAATCCTCATCTCCATCGTTGTTTCTCCCGGCCTTTATGCCGTGGTCGACAAACAGATGGGGGCCATCGACGCCTTCAAATGGAGTTTCGAAACGGTCAAGCGCGACATGTATACCTGGGCGCTGGTCGTCGTTCTCGGCAGCATCCTCTCCAGCATCGGTGCCGCCGTCTTCGGTATCGGCCTCATTCTCACCATCCCTTGGGGGAATCTGGCCATTGCCCTGCTCTACGAGCGCAACAAGAACTTCTTGCTGGCGGAAAAGGTCTGATTCCGACATCCTGTTGACGGAACAGCCCCATCCAAAAAAACAACGCCCCGGCGGAGATGACAATCCGCCGGGGCGTTGTTTTTTCAAAAGAAATCGATTTTTCAGCCGTCTTCTTCCGCGCCGTCGTCTTCCTCGGAAGGGGGCACCCTGCCAATGGCGATGGGCCGATATTCGACTTTGAGGATTTCCAGTTCGCGCTCCCCCTTGGGCGCCGAGAAGGTCACCACATCCCCTTCGCGCTTGCCGAGCAGCGCCTTGCCGAGAGGGGAAACCCAGCTGATCACCCCTCGCCCCGGGGCCGTTTCGTCGATGCCGACGATGCTGTAGTCCTTTTCCTCGCCCCCCTCGTCCACCGTGACCGTCGCCCCGAAGAGGACTTTCCCCCCAGCGATCTTGCCCTGCGCTGCCGGGTCGATAATCTGGGCCGACTCCAGCCGTTTGGAGAGAAAGCGGATGCGTGAATCAAAGCGGCGCAGGGCGCGTTTGGCGTATTGGTAATCGGCGTTCTCGCTGCGGTCGCCGTTGCCGGCGGCCCATTCGGCAGTACGGGCCATTTCCGGCCGCTTCGTATAAAGCAGATCGCGCAGTTCCTCACGCATCGTTTCGGCACAGGCGGGGGTCATGTAAATCGACATAAAAGGGATTCTCCCGTCAGACCGGATTGCGAAATTTCCCGATGACATTCCGGACAGGAACGACGGTCGCCAGCACCAGAGCCCCGGCGACCACCCCGGCCAGGGCGTTCAAGACCGTCGGGGTCAGCGCCGCCAGCAGACCGCCGAGGACCGGCACTCCGTGGACCGCTTCCGCCGCGCCGTGCAGCACGTCGTGGGAACCGGGCAAGCCGTGAACGAGAATTCCACCACCGACCATGAACATGGCCACCGTTCCGGCCACGGACAAGGTCTTCATGAGCTTGGGGGCCAAACCCAGCAGACCTCGCCCCAAGGCGCGACACAACCGCCCCCCCCAATCGCTCGATTGTACCTTGAGTAGAGCCAGACCGGCATCGTCAAGCTTGACGATGCCGCCAACCAGGGCATAGACGCCGACCGTCATAATCAAAGCGATACCAGCCACCACCGCGACCTGGGTACCCAAGGCTGCGCCCTGTACCGTGCCCAGGGCGATGACGATGATTTCCGCCGAGAGAATGAAATCGGTGCGGATTGCGCCCTTGATTTTTTCTTTCTCGTAAGCCACCAGATCAATCTCCGGATTGCTCAGCACCTCAAGCTGTTCCTCGTGCTCGGCCTGATCCTCGGCGCGGCTGTGCAGAAACTTGTGCGCCAGTTTTTCAAACCCCTCGTAACAGAGAAACGCTCCACCGACCATCAGCAGCGGCGTGATCGCCCAAGGAGCCAGGGCGCTGATGACCAGCGCCGCCGGCACCAGAATCAGCTTGTTCCTGAACGATCCCATGGCCACCGCCCAAACCACCGGCAGTTCCCGGTCAGCGCTGATGCCGGAAACCTGTTCGGCATTCAGGGCGAGATCGTCACCCAATACGCCGGCGGTCTTTTTGGCGGCGACCTTGGTCATGGTCGCCACGTCGTCGAGCAGACTGGCGATATCATCGATCAAGGCCAACAGACTGGTACCAGCCACAATGCAACTCCTGGGAAAGTGGTTAAAAATTAAACAACGGAATCACGCGTCGAAGACCGCGCCCTTTTCGGCCATCTCCGCCAGTCCTTCGACCACCCAGCCCAGATCGTAGGACTGGCCGCATTCGGGACAGATCAGGCCGATCCGCCGGCCTTTTTCCTGCTCACGAAAATAGAGGTGAAACCCCTTGGCATAACCGCAGACGCGGCAGACTCTGAATTCAGACATAGCAACCTCGCGAATCCGATGTTGGTGGTTAGACGCGCCGACTGATGGAAACCGACATCCTTCTCTCTATCAATGCTGGCAACGGGAACAGAAAAAACTGGAACGTCCCCCGATGCGTTCTTGGCGGAGCGTATGGCCGCACCGTGGACAGGGTTCCCCTTCCCGACCATAGACCCGCAGACTTAGGGCGAAATAACCGGGCTTGCCGTCGCTGTCGCTGAAATCGCGAAGGGTCGTACCGCCGGCGGCGATGGCTTCGGCAAGGACCGTACGAATGATATCGGCGAGGCGAAGATAACGGTCCCGGGAAATCCGTCCCGTTGCCCGCGCAGGATGAATCCCGGACAGGAAAAGGGCTTCGTTGGCGTAAATGTTCCCGACCCCGACGACGAGACGCTGATCCATGATAAAAGCCTTGACCGGAACTGTGCGCCCCCGGGCACGCTCGTGCAGATAGTCGCCAGTAAAGGCCCCGGCGAAAGGTTCGGGTCCGAGCCCGACCAGCAGTGGATGTTCCTGGGGATCGGCGGTTGTCCATAGAAGCAGACCGAAGCGCCGGGCGTCGTTGAAGCGCAGAACCTGACCGTCGTCAAAGAGCAGATCAAGGTGATCATGCCTGCCTGGAGGCAGATCCCGATCAACGACCCGCAGATAGCCGCTCATGCCGAGATGAAGGATGAGAGTGCCGCCGTCGCAGCGCAGCAGCAAGTATTTGGCGCGACGCTCGACGGCGTGCAGCCGTTGCCCGGCAAGGAGGTCATGCAAGCCGGCGGGAACAGGGAGGCGCAGCCCCGCCACCCGGCTGACGGCGCCAAGGAAAGTCTTGCCTTCAAGACGGGAGGCAAGGCCGCGGCGGACGGTTTCGACTTCCGGCAGTTCAGGCATCTGTGCCTCTTTCGTGAACCCGTCCCGTGAGAAATTCGAGATACTCCTCTGCCTTCTTACTCCCCTCAGCGGGTGCCCAAGGAGCGAAATCCTTGTCGGAAAGGGGGAGATAAGGGCCGGGCTTGGTCTCGAAAAAGACCGTGCCCGGTTCCAGGGAAACAAGGGAATGCCAGGCTCCCGGCGGAATATCGACCCCCCAGCAGGGCCCAGTCGCCGTGAGCGGGATAATCTCCGCAATGTCGCCACCATCGGCGAAAAGGAGCACCGTCATGCGTCCGCGCAGCAGCACGAAACATTCGGGACGAGGGGGATCGAGATGGCGATGCGGACGGACGTAGGTTCCCGGCTCCACGGCATTAAGCAAGCGCTGGCAGGGTTCAAGGTAATCCCTGTGGAAATTGTGGTTGAGCCGTCGCCTGGGCGTGTGCCCTGCGGCACGGGAGAGTTCGTTGAGCAGGCTCTCGTCGATTCGTCGCGAAACCGGCTTCATCAGAAAAAAACCTTATCCTTCACCTGCTCGAAATCGCTCCAGTCGATGTCCTCCACCGCCCCGGAAAACTCGTCGCGCCCCAGTTTCTGGCTGGAATGGTAGCGCCAACCACCATGGGTCATCAGAAACCGGGAGAGCTCGAAGGTCTCTTCCGCCTGCCCGCGAAAACGGGTGGCCAGATAGAAGAGCACCCGCGCCTCTTCCGCGCCGACCTCTTCCTTCAGCACCCGGCACTGGTCGATAGAAAAATCCCGCCCAAGGGAATCCTTACCCAAGGCGATATAGGCCTTGCGGCTAGGGAATTGGGCGCGAAAGTTGGAATCGGGATGATAGGTATCGTAGATGAAAGCGAAATCCCCGGCGGAAAAAGCCTCGCCCCGGCGCTGCACCAGCTCGGACGGCGTGAGATCACAGGGAATCTCGGACGGCGCCGGTTCCCGGTCGAGACAACATTTCTTGTATTTCAGACCGCTGCCGCAGGGACAGGGATCGTTACGACCGACGCGGCTCATGGCGTCACTCCCGGATGCGCGGGTCGAGGGCGTCGCGAATCCCCTCCCCCAAGAGATTGTAGCCAAGCACGGTGATCAGAATCGCCAGACCTGGAAAGGCCGAAAGCCACCAGGCGGTGCCGAGGGTCTGCTTGCCGGCGATGAGCATGTTTCCCCAAGAAGGGGTCGGCGGTTGCACGCCGATGCCGAGAAAGGAGAGCGCGCTTTCGGTGAGGATCGCCCCGGCCACGCCGAGGGTAGCGGAGACCAGCACCGGCGACAGGGCGTTGGGCAGAATGTGCCGAAAAATCAGTCGCCCATCGGAAGCGCCCAGCGCCCTAGCCGCCAAGACGAAATCCCGCTCCCGCAGGGAAAGGAATTCGGCCCGCACCAGACGCGCCACCCCCATCCAACCGGTGAGTCCGATGATGATCATAATGTTCCAAATCGACGGTTCGAGAAAGGCGATGACCGCGAGGATCAGGAAGAAGGTGGGGAAACAGAGCATGATGTCGACGAAGCGCATGAGCAGGCCGTCGACCCAGCGCCCATAGTAACCGGCGAGGGCACCGAGGACGATGCCGATGAGGCTGGCGATGCCGACGGCGACGAAACCGACCAGCAGCGAAATGCGCGCCCCGTAGAGAATGCGCGCGAGCACATCGCGACCGAGATCGTCGGTGCCTAGGGGATAACGGAAGGAAGGCGGTTGCAGACGCCGGGAGATGTCAATGGCGCCGGGATCCCCCGCCAGGATCGGCGCGAGAACAGCCAGCAAAAACATGACGGCAACGATTGCCGCGCCGACCAGGGCCATGCGGTTGCCGCGCAGGCGGGAAAGAAAATTTGAATGAAACAACATCGGCATGATTTATATCCGGTAAAAGCGGTTCTGAAATTCTATACTCACGCCCCTTCGCTACACTCACTCAAGACGCCAAGACGCTAACAGATCAAAACCATCAAAATATTTGATTTTCTTGTTTATCTTGGAGCCTTTGCGTCTTTGCGTGAGAAAAGATTTTCTATTTCAATTCCTTAACCTCGCTTGCGGAAAGCAGGCCCTTTTTCACCAGCAGAGCAAGGAGCCGATCGAAACGCTCCTCCAGGCTTTGGCCGCCGCCTGGCTGATTTCCCGAAAAACGGAAAGGGTCGATGTCGGGCAGCGGCGGGTTGACCGGCGGATCATCGAGAGTCTTCACGGCCACCGGACGTTTCTGGTAACAGCGCTTGATCGCCGTGCGGATCGCCTCTTCCGTCGCCAGGGCCGGGCGCACCCGGCAACCGGTGGCGAACTGCAGGGCGTCGATGACGATCAGATTGGTTGGGTTGGACATGGCCACAAGGAGGTAAACCGTGCCGCTCAACTCCTTGCGATCCACGGGGATGACCGTGTATTCAAGGGCCTTTTCCACCGGCAACAGGGCCAGCAACTCGGGCGCGACGGTGAGGCACGACAGGTCGATGCGGGTCAGGTTGAGTTGCTCGGCGAGAAACTGCAGCAGATCCTCTTCGCCGATATAGCCGAGTTTGATCAGCGAGGTGCCGATCTGCCCACCCCAGTGGCGCTGATAAGACAGGGCTGAATTCAGCTGAAACTCGTCGATTTTCCCCGCCTTGACAAGCATATCGCCCAGACGCATGGTTTTTCGGCTCATGGTTCCCCCCCTTGCAAGGCTGTGATTATGCCTGCCTGCCGACCTGGCCGGAGTGCAGTTTCAATTCCCAGTTCCAGGCCGTTTCGATGATGTATTCGAGATGATCGTAACGGGGGGTCCAGCCGAGCCCGTTGCGGATACGCATGCTTTCGGCGGTCAGCGCCGGGGGATCCCCCGCGCGCCGAGGCGCCTGTTCCACCGGGAAATCCCGGCCGGTCACCCTGCGCACCATGTCGATTACCTCCTGCACCGAATAACCGTGTCCGTAACCGCAGTTGAAAACCTCGCTGCCGCCGCCTTCGAGAAGATAGTCCAGGGCCGCGACATGGGCCGAAGCGAGATCCACCACATGGATGTAGTCGCGGATGCAGGTGCCGTCAGGAGTCTCGTAATCGGTGCCGAAAACCTGAAGCTTCTCATACTGCCCCAGGGCGGTTTTGAGGGCGCGGGTAATGAGATGGGTCGGGTTCTTGTAGGCCTGGCCGATGCGCCCCTCGGGATCGGCGCCGGCGACGTTGAAGTAGCGCAGGGCTACATAACGAAATTCCGGGTCGGCGACAGCCAGATCGGCGAGAATGCGTTCGGTCATCATTTTCGAGGCACCGTAGGGATTGATCGGCAACAGCGGCGCCGTCTCGTCCACGGGGATCCGCTCGGGGATACCGTAGACCGCCGCCGTCGAGGAAAAGATGAAGCGCCCGACCCCTTCCCGGCGCAACGTCTGGAGCAGGCCAAGGGCGTTCACGGTGTTGTTTTCGTAATACTTGAGAGGATTGGCCACGCTCTCGGCTACCTCGATGCCGGCGGCGAAATGCAGCACGGCGTCCGGAGAGAAATTCCGTACCGTCGCCGCCAGTTTATCGCGATCGGCGAGATCCCCTTCGACCAGATCGCCATGAAGCACCGCCCAGCGATTACCCGTCGAAAGGTTGTCGTAGGTCAGCACCCGATAGCCCTCTTCGCCCAGGGCTTTCACTACATGACTGCCGATATAGCCGGCGCCGCCGGTCACCAGAATATTAGACATGAACATCCTCCCTTGAAGTCGATCAACGACGGCCGATGCCGCGGTAAACAAAACCCTGCGCCTTGACATAGCCCGGATCGTACTGGTTGCGGCCGTCGAAAATCACCGGCTGCTTCATCCGCCCTATCATGGCGGCAAAGTCGGGATGGCGGAAGGGCTTCCACTCGGTCACCAGGGCCAGGGCATCCGCCCCGTCCAGGGCCGCGTACTGGGTCTCCGCCAGTTGCAGACGCCCCGACTGAAACCAGGAGCCTGGCAGTTCCCGGCGGGCCGACGCCATCGCCTCAGGATCGTAGGCCGTCACCTTGGCGCCGGCGGCGAGGAGCTTTTCCAGCAAAACCAGGGACGGCGCCTCGCGCATGTCGTCGGTTCCCGGCTTGAAGGCCAGCCCCCAGACGGCGATCGTCAAACCGGGCAGATCGGCGCCGAAGTGGTCACGGATCTTCTCAAAAAGCACCTGTTTCTGCATCTCGTTGCGGCGGTGGACCGATTGCAGGATGAGCGGCTCAATCCCCTCCCCTTCGGCCACATGGATCAGCGCCTTGACATCCTTGGGGAAACAGGAACCGCCGTAACCGCAGCCGGGATAGATGAAGGAATAGCCGATACGACTATCCGAGCCGATTCCCCGCCGCACCTTCTCTACGTCGACGCCGAGCTGGTCACAGAGCCGAGCGATTTCGTTCATGAAGGAAATTTTCGTGGCGAGCATGGCGTTGGCCGTGTATTTGGTCATCTCGGCGTCGCGCACCCCCATTTCAAGAATGCGGTCGTGGTTGCGACTGAAGTCGGCGTAGAGCACCCGCATGATTTCCAGGGCGCGGGGGCTGTCGCTGCCGATGATGACCCGATCCGGGCGCATAAAGTCGTTGACCGCCGCCCCTTCCTTGAGAAACTCGGGATTGCTCACCACGTCGAAAGGGAGATCCACGCCGCGCCGGACCAGTTCCTCGGCGACGGCTTGACGCACCCGATCCGCCGTCCCCACCGGCACAGTCGACTTGTCGACGATAACAGCGTAATCGCGCAGATGGCGGCCGATCTCCCGGGCCACCGCCAGCACATACTGGAGATCGGCTGAGCCGTCCTCGCCGGGCGGGGTGCCGACGGCGATAAAATAGACGGCGGAGTCGGCCATGGCCTCAAGGAGCGAGGTGGTGAAAGACAACCGTCCGTCCTTGACATTGGAACGGACCAGGTTTTCGAGACCCGGTTCGAAGATGGGGATCTCCCCCTCGCGAAGACGGGCGATCTTGGCTTCATCCACATCGACGCAGGTCACCCGGTGGCCCATTTCGGCGAAACAGGTGCCGGTAACCAGCCCGACGTAACCGGTGCCGATAACGGTCAGATTCATCGCGTCGAAGCTCCTTATTCATCCCTGGGGCGGGGGTTCCGGTTACAGCCGATAAAACTCGCGATACCACTCGACGAAACGACCGACACCCACGGCAATGGGAGTCGCTGGTTTGAAACCGACATCGGCGGTCAGGGCTTCAACATCGGCATAGGTCGCGGGCACATCGCCGGGCTGGATCGGCAACAGGTTCTTCTCGGCCCGCTTGTCGAGAGCTTTTTCCAGGGTTTCAATGAGGTCCATCAGCTCGACGGGATTGTTGTTGCCGATATTGTAGAGACGGTAGGGAGCGGCGCTGGTGCCGGGATCGGGCAAATCGCCGTTCCAGTCGGGATTGGCCGGAGCGATGCGGTCGGTTACCCGCATTACCCCTTCGACAATGTCGTCGATATAGGTAAAGTCCCGACGCATCCGGCCGTAATTGTAAACATCGATGGAACGCCCTTCGAGAATTGCCCGAGTAAAGAGAAAGAGCGCCATGTCCGGCCGTCCCCAGGGACCATAGACGGTGAAGAAACGCAGTCCGGTGCAGGGCAGTCCGTAGAGATGGGCGTAGGTGTGAGCCATCAGTTCATTGGCCTTCTTGGTCGCGGCGTAGAGAGAGACAGGATGGTCAACGTTGTCATGCACCGAAAAGGGCATACGGGTATTGGCCCCGTACACCGAGGAGGAGGAGGCATAGACCAGATGCTTGACGCCGTGATGCCTGCAACCTTCAAGGATGTTGACGAAGCCGACCAGGTTGCTGTCCACGTAGGCGTGGGGATTTTCCAGGGAATAACGCACCCCGGCCTGGGCGGCAAGATTGACCACCTTGTCGAATCCTTCGGCAGCAAAGAGCGCCGCGATACCCTTGCGATCGGCGAGATCGCGCCGGACAAAGCGAAAATTGGCCTGTCCTTCAAGCTGCTTCAGGCGCGCTTGCTTGAGGGAAACATCGTAATAATCATTGAGATTATCGAGGCCGACGACTTGGTCGCCGCGAGCGAGGAGCCGTTGGCAGAGATGGAAACCGATGAAGCCGGCGGCGCCGGTCACAAGGATCTTCGTCGGGGGCAGCGTATTGGCAGAATGCATGGGACCCATCCTTCGAATTCTTCAGTGAATTTTTATAAAAAATCAGCCTATTAGGACAAAATACGCGCGGCGGAAAGAAGTTCCGTCGCCTGTTCCGAGCGCTCATGGAGTCGCCGGAGACCCGTATCGATCATCTCCTCCAGCCCGTGCCGGGGATGGGAATCGCTGCCGAGACAGCTGTAAAGCCCGGCCCGCAAAAAAGCCCAGGCGCGCTTCTCCACGTCCTTGCCGTAATGACCGGCGAAACTTCCCAGGTTGCCCTGAAAAAGGCAACCCATCCGTTGCAGTTCATCGAGAAGTTCCCCGGAAGCACCGGCCCGGCCCCTCCCCAGCAGCCGAGACAACAGGTGCCGCGCTCCCCCCTGTCCCGGCGGGGCAAGCAGACCCCAGCGTTCGGGATGAGCCAGCAGGGGAACATAGCCCCGCGCCACCACCTTACGCAGGTTCTCCAGCACCAATCCCGCTTCCGCCCAGGTCGGGGCTTCCACCAGCAGCAGCCGGCTGTCGCCCAGAAGCTGGGGGCGTTCCAGACTGGCGGGGAAATGGCTGTCAAGATAATATTCCATTCCCGGCTTGAGGCGAAGTCGTATACCTTCGCGCACCAAGGCCTGTTGCAGTTCCGCAAGACGCTCGCCGACGATGGCCGGGGTGTTTTCATAGAGTCCGTGAATGCAATGGGGGGTGCAATGCACCTCGACAAAACCGAACCCTTCAAGAATCCGGGCCATAGGCAGGGATTCCTCCAGGGTTTTCGGACCGTCGTCAATCCCGGGCAACAGATGGCAATGACAGTCGATCAATACAGATCCTCGCGGTGGGGGAAGGTTCCCGATCAGGCTTTGCGGATACGGGGATCGGCGAGGGCATAACCAAGGTCGGCGAGCAGATTGCCGATCAGGGTCAGCACCGCGCCGATAACCAGAATCCCCATGATCAACGGATAATCACGCATCATCACCCCGTCGTAGAAAAGCTTGCCCATGCCGGGGATGGCGAAAATCGTCTCGAAAATGACGCTGCCGCCGATCAAACCGGGAACGGAGAGACCGAGAATGGTGATCACCGGCAACAGGGCATTGCGCAGGGCGTGGCGATAGATCACCGCCCGCTCCGACAGCCCCTTGGCACGAGCAGTGAGGATGTAATCCTGGCGAATCACTTCGAGCATGTTCGAGCGCATGTAGCGGGAAAAACCCGCCAGCCCGCCAAAGGCTGAAACCAGTACGGGCAACACCAGATGGTGGGCCATATCAAGAAGCTTCCCGCCCCAGCTCAGATAATCGTAGCCCAGCGACTTGAGACCGACCACCGGGAAGATCCCGAGGCGCACACCGAACTGATCCATGAGCAGCAGCGCCAGCCAGAAGGAGGGGGTGGCAAAACCGATGAAGACGAAGAGGGTCGTCGCCCGGTCAAAGAAAGAATTGCGCCGCGTTGCCGAAAGAATGCCGATGGGAATCGCTGTCGCCAGGATCGCAGCGATAGAGAGTACATTGATGAAAATGGTGATGGGCAGACGTTCAAGAATTTTTTCCAGCACCGAACGGTTATCCTGGGCGAAGGATTCACCGAAATCGAGCCGGGCCAGACGCGCCAGCCAACGCCCGTACTGGACGGGCAAGGGCTGGTCGAGTCCATACTGGGCACGCAGGCGCTCTTGCAGTTCGGCGCTCGCCTGGGGATTCATCTGGGTCTGCAGGTCGGTCGGTTCCCCCGGCGCCAGATGAATGACGACGAAGGAGATGAGGGTGATGCCAATGAGCAAGGGGATCATCAGCAGCAGTCGGCGCACCAGATAGCGGATCATGCCGGACCTCGCCCACCGTCACAATGAATTCCAGGAAATATATTCAAAATCATCCAATTAAGCATTGTTTCCTCGTGCGGATGCTCATTTCAGATATTTCTGTTCTTCTTCCGGCACGTACCACTTGATGAAGTTATGACGGATGCCGGCCGGGGACGGTTCCACCCCCCGGAACCGACGCGCCACCACCGGCAGAGCATCGGACACATAGAGAAAGGTATAGGGTTGCTCCTCGGCGAGCACCTCCTGAAAACGATCATAGATGACCTTGCGCTCGGCCTGATCGAAAGTCCGCCGACCACGCTCCAGAAGATCATCCACCTCGGCGTGGTTGAATCCGATGAAATTGAGTTCCCGGGGGCCGGTCTTGCTCGAATGCCAGATGTTGTACTGATCCGGCTCCGGCCCCCCGGTCCAACCGAGAATGGTGGCGTCGAAATTGCCGGGATTGATGAACTCCTTGAGAAAAGAAGCCCACTCGATGACCCGGATCTTGACTTCGATGCCGATCTCCTGCAAACGTCGCTGAATGATTTCGGCGCTCTTCACCCGCAGATCGTTCCCCTGGTTGGTGACAATGGTGAAGGAAAACCTGTGTCCTTCCCTGTCCAGAACTCCGTCGCCGTCCGTATCCCGCCAGCCTGCCTCGGCGAGCAGTTCCCGGGCTCGGGCGGGATCGTAGGGATAACGTTTTACCTGCGGATTGTAGACCCAAGTGTCGGGTTTGTAGGGCCCGGTCGCCGCCTGTCCCAACCCGAGCAGCACCCCGTCGATGATCTCCTGCTTGTCGATAGCGTGGGCGATGGCCTGGCGTACCCGCTTGTCCTGAAAGAGCGGGCGTTTGAGATTATAACCGAGATAACTGTAACCGAAGGCCAGATAGCGGTATTTGTTGAAACGTCGCTTGAAGGCCAGGGTGTCGGTCTGGGTCTGGTACTGAATGGGCGTCAGACCCATGAAATCGAGACCGCCCGATTGCAGTTCAAGGAACTGGGTGGAAAGATCGGGGATGACGCGATAGAGCACTCGACGGATATAGGGCGACCCTTCGAAATAGTCGGGATTGGCCTCCAAGACCAGGGACTCCCCCGGCTTCCAGTCGACAAAACGGTACGGTCCGGTGCCAACGGGTTTGCGGGACAGGGGGCTTTTGGTAATCTCCGTCCCGACCAGCAGATGTCGGGGGAGGATCGATACCCCCCAGCTGGCCAGGGCCGGAGCGTAGGGTTTATCGTAGGTGACTTTAAAAATATAGGGATCGGGCGCCTCGGCCCGCGCCACTTGGCGATAGGATTCGGCATAGGCCGTCGGGGTTTTGGGATCCGTATAAAGCTGATAGGTATAAAGGACGTCCGCCGAGGTAAAAGGCGCGCCGTCGTGCCAGCGGACATTCTTGCGCAAATGGAAGGTGATGGTCAGGTTGTCCTCGGAAATCTTCCAGGATTCAGCCAGTTCTCCTTCAAGATTGAGATTTTTATCGTAACGGATGAGGCCGTTGTAGACCAAGGCGCTGATGTCCGCAGAAGCCGAGTCGGAAGCCAGCACCGGCAGAAGATTGCTCGGCTCACCGATGGACGCCTCGATGAAGGTATCGCCGGAAACAGGAAGGGTCGGAGTCTCCCCTTCGAGAAGAAGGGGCTCCCGATCACGGCACCCGGCAAAGAGCAGCAGACAGCACAGAAAAAATAAACGCATAAATCTCCACGAGGCGCTCGCCCCGCTGCTGACAGTTTGGGTTCGATAAGCAACAATCATGAGCGAGACGATCAAATCTATTCGGGAATGGGAACTTCCTCGTACCCGGGAGGCGTAGCGAGCAGAAAAAGGTCCGTTTTCGGCGAAATATTGGTTTCCAGTTCTGAAAAGAGCAGGGACGCCCGGGCCTGGTGGCCGGGCATATCCAGGGAGGCGGAACGGGGAAAAGAGTCGGCCGCGGCAGAAAAACTATCGTAACGAACCCGCAAGGTCAACTCCTCCCCTTCATAATAGAGCGCCTCCTGCAACTGTTCCGCCGGACTGAAATAGAGCTCCTGACGTCGAAGATCGCCGTCGCGCATTTCGAGAAGTCTCCGCCCGTCGACAATCCGGTAAGCCTGGCGTTGGTCATGGGGAATGACCGGCACCTCATAGAGAATGAACCGAACCAGATCATCAAGATAGAGGGGAACCCGGGTGAATCGCTGCAGGTTGCGGGAAGTCGCTTCCCCCCGGAACATCCGCCCTTCCCCCGGAACCATGACCGCCAACTGCACACCGTCCGTCGCCATAAGCAGCAAGGGAAAGCCGAAACCGAAGGGGTTGAGGGTCTCGGCGCGAAAACGGTCGGGCTTCTCCACCACCAGCGCCTGGCTGACGGTCGCGTCCTTCCCCTGCCAGAAAACCTGAACCTTAGCCAAACCGCGCAGGGAGTGATAACGGCGGCCGGTTTCCTGAACTTTTTCCCACAAACGGAGGGCTTCCTCGGAGGGAAGCAGGGTGCGGGCCGGCGGGAGTGTCGGACGAACACAGCCCGAAAGCGTCACAACCAGAAACAACAGCGAAAAAACGAGGCTTTTCAGAAAACTCTTCAACAAAATAAACCGATCGTAAACGAGGCTCGCACCGGACTGGCGATCCGCCGCGAAGCATGAATGATTTGAGACGGAACATGGAGAGATCAACCTTCGCCAAGGCGATTCAAAAGCAGCAGAGGAAAGGGGCGCTTTTCCGCGCGCTCAGGGCGAAAGAGCGTCGAGCTTGCCGGGGACCGTGCGGTTCTCGGGATCGAGTTCCAACACTCTGAGATAGGTGCGACGGGCCTTGTCCCGCAACTTCAGGGCGCGATAAACATCCCCCAGATGTTCCTGCACCACTGGGTCGTCAGGCATGAGAAGAGCGGCCCGCTCCAGTTCCGTGCGGGCCTCGACATAGCGTCCGAGCTTGAAATAGACCCAGCCCAACGTGTCGAGGACATGCCCTTCGGGTTTGAGTTCGAGAGCCCGGCTCGCCAAATCGAGAGCTTCCTCCAGAAAAATCCCCTCTTCCGCATAGATATAGGCGAGAAAATTCAGGGCTTCGGCATGTTCGGGATCGATGTCGATGACCTGGCGCATGGCGGCGATGGCCTTATCACGATTTTCCCCACGTTCATGAATCACCCCCAGTTGATAGAGCAGAGCGGCATCGTCAGGAAAAACCCGCAACCCCCGTTCCAAAACCCGTAACGCTTCCGAAATCTTTCCTTGATCCTCGTACAGGGCGGAGAGGAAGGTGAAAAGCTCGGGGCGGCTTCCCTGCTTGCCGAGAAGCTGCTCGATGATGTCGATCGCCTCGTCGGAGCGTTCCAGGCGGTGCAGCAGGTACCCCCGATGGGCCATGGCCTCAGCGTAAAACTCGGAAGTTTCCGGAATCGACGAAAATTCCCGCAAGGCATCGGCAAAGCGCTCCGCCCGCTCAAGAGCACTGGCCAGATAGAACCGCGCCTGATGAAGATCGGGGCGTTGCCGGAGCATTTCCTCGAAGGTATCGATCGCCGCCGGCCAGTTTTCCGTCTCCAGATAAATTAAACCGAGCTTACGCCGCGCCTCCAGATCGTCGGGGCGTAGGCGAAGAATCTCGTCGAGTTCCCGCCGGGCCTGGGTATAGTCCTGGCGCACGATGAAAAACCGCGCCAGATGATGGCGCATGGGCAAATTTTCGGGATCGCGGGCAAGGAACGTCCGATAGATTTCCAGAGCCGCGTCGGAATCTCCCTCCTGCTCGTAGAGGCCGCCCAACTCGAAATAGGCAAGTTCATTTTCCGGATCCTGTTCAAGCAATTTCCGGTAGATATCGATCGCCCAGCCGGTGAGTTCCATTTCCTGATAGAGCCGTGCCAGCGTCACCGAACCGCGCACCGAATCGGGATGGGTCTGCAGGTAATTCTTGAGGACGGTCACTGCCTGCTCCAGATCGTCGTTGCGGGCGTAGGCCACGGCCAGCAGCAGGGGAGCCTCCTCATGGTCCGGAACGAGTTCCACAACCCGGCGGAAGGACTGAATGGCCCTTTCATTGTTATCGGCATGAAAGAGAAGATTGCCGAGCATAAAATGGGCCTCGGCAAAATCCGGGTCCTGGATGACGGCATCCTCGGCGGCGCGCAGGGCCTGTTCCGTCTCCCCGGAAAACAGGTATTGATCGGCCAGGGCGAGGCGCAGATAGGCATCGTGGGGATCAAGCTTGATCGCTTGGCGCAGCAGGTCCAGCGCGCCTTCGGAATCCCCCTCCAAGGCGCGCAGCCGGGACTCGATGTAAAGCGCGCCGGCGGCACCGTCGGCACGTTCGGTCACGACCGGCTGGGGCGTGGTCGACGGAGTCTCGGATTCGCCGAGAGTTTCGGGCAGAACCGATCCGGAACAGGCATAGGCGACGAAAATGTGAGTGAGAAGTAAGATCGCTTGGACAGATCGAAACAGAGAACGGAAGCGGATCAAGGGAGGGCATCCATGACAGAGGGAAAACACATGAAAATAAAATCGTTTTTACGATGAAGCGAGAACCTTCATTCAACCATCAAAAAACTAGCATACCCGCTATCCAGCGTCAATTCTTTTACCATGCACCAGAACCCCTTTACAATCCCCGCAATCCTGATATGTTTTACGTAAATTCAATATCTTACAAATTACATTCAGGATCAGTGACGACGCTTTCTCCCGCTGGAGCCACCATGTATCACTCGGCCTTGCATCGGACCATGCTCGACAGCTCATTTTACCCCGGAGAAGTGGGGCCGGTGGAATTTCAGGAAACGCACATCTCCCGCCTCTACTTCACCCGTGACCATGTCTACAAGCTGAAAAAACCGGTGAATTTCCAGTTTCTCGATTTCACCACCCTGGAGAAACGACATTTTTACTGTTTGGAAGAACTGCGCCTCAACCGGCGTCTCTGCCCCGACACCTATCTGGATGTACTGGAAATTCGCCGGTGGAATGAGCGGTTTTATCTGGGATCGGAGTGCCCGGGAGAAATCGTCGATTATCTGCTGCACATGAAACGCCTTCCAGCAGAGCGCATGCTCTGCCACCTTCTGGCGGCAAACGACCCTGCCCTGCCCAGGGAAATGACGCGCCTGGGCCGACATCTGGCCGCCTGGCATCGCGCCCAACCGCCGGTCAACGGCGATATCCACGCAGATCTAGCACGCATTCAGCAAAACTGGGAAGAAAACCTGCAACAAAGCGCCCCCCTGGCCCATCGGCTCCTCACCGAGGACGCCCAGCGCCTGATGGAGGAACGGGTAAAACGCTTTCTCTCCGAACAGGCCCCCTTGCTCATAAACCGCCAGGCCAATGGCCAGGTCATTGACGGGCACGGCGATCTCCACGCCGAACATATCTGCCTGACCGAACCGATCCGCATTTACGACTGCATCGAATTCAACGATCGCTTTCGCCTCGCTGATCGCCTCGCCGATCTCGCCTTCCTGCTGATGGATCTGGACTATCGTGGCCGTCGGGATCTTTCGCAAAAGCTGCGACAAGCCTACGACGAGACCTGGGGCGCCGATGCCGACGCGCCGCGCCTGCTCAGCTTCTACAAAAGCTATCGGGCCTGGGTTCGCGGCAAGGTACTCGGCTTCCTGGCCGAGGATCCCGAAGCCGACGACGCTGTCCGCGCCGACGCCGTGCTCCGGGGACAGCGCTATTTCAGCCTGGCCCTCGGCTATCTCTGCGCTCCCGTGCTGATTCTTACCTGCGGCCTGATGGGAGCGGGAAAATCGGTACTCGCCACGGAGCTGGCCGCGGCACTGGGTGCCGAACATCTGCGCAGCGACGAAGTGCGCAAAGAGCTGGTCGGACTTTCCCCTCTGACCCGAAATCTCGAAGCCTTTGGTGAAGGCCTGTACAGTCGCCGAGCGACGGAGGATACCTACGGCGCACTGGCCGAGCGTGCCGAAAGCCTGCTCGCCGGCGGACGCACGGTGATTGTCGATGCCTCCTTCGCGGAACAAGAGCGTCGGGAGGCTTTCCGGAAACTGGCCCGGCGCGGAGGGCGGCCCTGCATGATCCTCTGGATGCACTGTCCCGACGATCTGCTGCTTGAACGCCTACGCCGGCGGCGCGGCGACGCTTCGGACGGACGACCGGAACTGCTGGAAGCGCAGAAAAGGGTTTTTCAGTCGCCGCAGCATGAAAGGGGTGTCTTGCCGGTCGACACCCGGCAGGAAGTTGCCTATAATGTGCAGCGGATCATTTGCCGCTTGGCCACCCAGGACATTCCGAAGGAGCAGCCATGAAGAGGGCGCCCTCCCCTCCTGCGCACAATGAAGGCTCCGGCCCCTCCGCGCCGGTGACTGAAGGACGGCCGTCCCCGCCGCCACAACCCCAGGCGTGTGGGCAAACCGCGTCAATTCAGTTCAAGGAAGCGTGGGTGATCTTCTTCATCCTCGGCATCATCATAATCAACTTTCCTTTCATTCACATCTTCAACCGGGACGTTACGCTCTTCGGCATCCCCTTGCTGGTGCTCTATTTTCTTCTCGGCTGGCCCCTTTCCATCCTAGTAATCTACCTTTTTACCCGTCGCGTTTCCAGCGGGACCAAGGAACTTCCAGAAACCGGGGAAGGAAGCGGCGTCGAATGATTCCCGTCGAGATCATCACCATTATCTCCTTGCTCTACTTCGGACTGCTCTTCGCCGTCGCCTACTATGCCGACAAGCGCCGTGAAGAGGGACGCAGCATCATTTCGAACGCCAACATCTACGCCCTTTCCCTCTCCGTCTATCTGACTTCCTGGACTTTCTACGGGAGCGTCGGCCGAGCCGCCACCAGCGGACTCGACTTTCTACCCGTTTATATCGGGCCGACCCTGATCGCCTTCAGCTGGTGTTTCCTGCTGCGCAAAATGGTGACTATCAGCAAGGAACACAATATCGTCAGTATCGCCGACTTCCTCTCCAGCCGCTATGGCAAATCCCCCGCTCTCGGGGCGGTGGTGACCATTTTCACCGTTCTTGCCATCATGCCGTATATCGCCCTGCAGCTCAAGGCGGTCTCCCGCACCTTCGATCTCCTCGCAGCCCCCCAACTCTCCCTGACTCACCATATCCAGGCACTTCTCCCCTGGATTCCACCGTTCATCGATACGGCCTTCGTTGTCGCTCTCTTTCTCGGCCTCTTCGGCGTCCTCTTCGGCGCCCGCCACCTGGATGCCACAGAACGGCATGAAGGGATGGTGGCCGCCATCGCCCTCGAGTCCCTGATCAAGCTAGTCGCCTTCTTCAGCGTCGGCCTCTTTGTCACCTACGGCATGTTTGACGGCTTCGCCGACATCTTCGCCCGCTTCAACGCCGAATTCCCCGAACGCAGCTACCTTTACATGCTGGGGCATGAAGCGGTCCCCTATGCCAAATGGTTCACCATGACCTTCATTTCCATGATGGCCTTCATGTTCCTGCCCCGGCAGTTTCATATCATGGTGATCGAGAACTCCAGCGAAGCGCATATCAAGAGTGCCATGTGGCGCTTCCCCACCTACATGTTTCTGATGAATCTCTTCGTCATCCCCATCTCCCTCGGAGGACTGCTGCTCAACGGCGGCGACATAACCCAGGCCGATTATTTCGTCATCGACATCCCCTACAAGGCCGGTCATCCCTGGCTTTCGCTGCTGGTCTTCATCGGCGGTTTCTCCGCCGCCGCCGGCATGGTCATGGTCTCTTCCGTCGCTCTCTCGACCATGATTCTCAACCATTTGTTCATGCCGATCATTCTCCGGTTGAAGATCAATATCCAAGATCTCTCAGTCCTGCTCATCAACATCAAGCGTTTCGGTATCCTCAGCGTCATTTTTCTCGGATACGCTTTCTATCTGGTCATCGCCGACTCGTCCGCACTGGTCAATATGGGGCTGATCTCTTTTGTCGGCGCCACCCAGTTCGCCCCGGCCATGATCGGCGGACTCTACTGGAAACGGGCCACCCGCCGCGGCGCCCTCTGGGGACTGATCCTCGGCTTCATCGTCTGGTTTTACACCCTAATGATCCCTTTTTTCGCCCAATCCGGATGGATCGCCCAGAATATCATCGAGCAGGGACTGTTCGGCATCACCCTGCTGCGCCCGCTGGAACTCTTCGGTCTGGCCGGTTTCGATATCTGGACCCACGCCCTTTTCTGGACCATGTTTTTCAACCTCGGAGCCTTTTTGACCTTCTCCCTGTTCGGCCATCCCGATACCCGGGAGAAGGAACAGGCCGTTAAATTCGTCGATGCCCTCGTTCCGGCAACCGAGCCCGCGCAACGGAAACGCATCAGCAGAGCCCCGACGATTATTGAATTCGTCGAACTGATGTCAAAATTCATCGGCGAAAAACAAGCGCATACGGCCATCGCCGAATATCTCGGGAATCGCGAGATTGATGAAAAGGGAAGCCTCTCCGAATACGAAATCCCCAACCTGAAACGTTTTACCGAACGAACCTTGGCCGGTTCGGTCGGCGCCGCGCCGGCGCGCATCATCATCGAAAACTATCTGGAGACCCGCGGCAGCCACATGGAGGATGTCTTCGACATCTTCGGCACGGTCACCCTTAGCCGCACCGCCAGTCGCGAACAGCTCAGCGTTCTTTACGAAGCGGCGCGGGTCGTGGCCAGCGGCGCCGACATTCAGGACATCTTCGACAATATTCTCGATCTGATGCAGCAGCAGTTCAAATTTGACCTGTGCGTAATCCGGATCCTCGACCCGGCAACCAACCTTCTCACGGTGCGCAGTCAGCGGGGGATGAGTTCAGACCATCTCGGTGCCGCCGAGCGTGAGCTGAACACGAATACCTATATCGGCGAAACCTTTCTCGGCAACCGGGTCACCGTTGTCAACGATACGGATGTTCTCGATAAACCCCAGACCGCGCATATCATTCACCGCGAAGGCATCCTCTCCTTCGCCCATGCCCCCATCGTGATCGAAGGGCAACCGATCGGCGTTCTTTCCGCCTTAAGCAAGTCGTCGAAAGGCATTTTTACCAGTGAGTTTATCGAACTTTTCAAGAGCCTTGCCGGTCAGGTGGGAGTCGCCTGGCGCAATGCCCATCAAACCGAAAAACTCATCGCCGCCAAAGAGCATGAGCGGGAACTTCAGATCGCCAAAACCATTCAACTCAGCCTTCTCCCCCGCACCGTCCCGGCCATCCCCGGCCTGACACTGGCCGGGATCTGCGTCCCCGCACGCCAGGTCGGCGGCGATTACTACGACTTCCTTCACCACGGAGACGGCACCCTGGATCTGGTCATCGCCGACGTTTCCGGGCACAATGTCGGCGCTGCCCTGATCATGGCGGAAACCCGCACCTTCATCCAGGCCAAAGCGAAAAATCTCGCCAGCGCCGCCGGAGTGATGAAAGCCTTGAACGAGTTCTTTTATCAGGATCTGACCGGAGCCGAGCTTTTCATCACCATGTTCTACCTCAAATACGATATCGACAGCGGACGCTTCACCTACGCCAGCGCCGGGCACAACCCCCCCATCATTCTCCGCCAGGGCAACCGGTCCTGTGAGCGCCTGGATGCCGAAGGTTTGATTCTCGGCATTAAAACCCAGGTGGAGTTCGAAGAGAAGACCGCCTTTTTGACTCCTGGAGACCTCCTGCTGCTCTATACCGACGGTATCATCGAGGCCGAAAATCCCCAGGGGGAACTCTTTGGCGATGAACGACTGTGCAGCCTGCTGCACGAATTGCAGCCGGAATCTCCGCAAAAGATCATCGATACCCTACTCGCGCAGGTTCGCATCTACACCGGCATGCCGAATTTCCAGGACGATGTCTCCCTGGTCGTCATGAAGGCCACCGCGCTCGACGCCCCCATCCCGGTGTGGGAAGAAGCGAAAACTCAAGCATGACACTCGCTGCCGGCTATGTTAAGATTGAAAAAAGGAACTCGTAACGATTCAGGGGGGATAGAGGAAAACAGGCAAGACGCTTAGCGCGGAAGAAGATTTTATCCAGTCACTAGGAGGTCAACTAGACATGATGCTGAATATCGTGGAAAAAGAGGCGGTCATCCTGATCGAGGTCAAGGAAGAACGTCTGGATGCGCACAACAGCGGCGAACTGAAAAGCCAGATGCTGAGCCTCTTCGAGGAAGGCAAAAACAATATCGTGGTGGCGCTCCACGATGTGCGTTTCGTTGACTCCTCGGGGCTGGGGGCGCTGGTTTCGGGCTTCAAGAATGCCAGCGCCCGTAACGGCAATCTCAAACTGTGCGGCCTCCAGACCCAAGTCAAGTCGATGTTTGAACTGACCCGTCTGCACCGGGTGTTCGAGATCTTTCCCGACACCGCCGAAGCCCTGGCCAGTTTCTGAATCAAGGCCCGCCCCCCGGGGGTCAACCGGCCCCTGGGGGACTTAGCCGCCATTTACCGAGGATTTTATGAACGAAAAGATCGAGGTGGACATCAAGGTTCCCAACCAGACCCGCTACCTGGGATTGATCGGCAAGATCGGCGAGGATATCGCCCGCACCTTGAAAAAATATCATGGGGACCGCGAGGAACTGGCCTATCACCTCAATCTGGTTTTGACCGAAGCGATGGCTAATGCCATCTGCCACGCCAACGAAGGCGATCCCGACAAGGAAGTCCATATCGCCATCACCTTTGCCGACCGCGTTCTCAACATCAAGGTCTACGACCAGGGGCAGGGATTCGACGTCAACTCTCTTCCCGTTCCCGACTTCCAGAATCTGGAAGATCATGGCCGAGGAATCTATATCATCCGCACCTTGATGGACCGGGTCACTTATGAGAAGCATGACTATGGCAATGTGCTGGAGATGCAGAAAACCCTGACCTGAACCTCGGTCCCCAATACCAGCCCCCTCCCCCTAAGCTCCCGGCACCCCTTCCCGGCCTAGCACCAGCCGTACCACATCGGCATGATGGCGCACGTGGATATCGGCTCCGATCTCTTCCTTATACGAGACAAAAGGGATACCCGCCGCCGCGGCGGCTTCCCTATCCAGTTCGGAATCACCGACAAAAAGCAGATCCTCCGGTCGTTGCCCTAACTGCTCCGCCGCCAGCAGCAACATGTCCGGAAAAGGTTTGGGGCGCAGAACATCGCGACTCGTTACCACCACGCTGAAATAATCGCCGAGATTGAAGTGACGCAGGATTTCCGGCATGCTCGTCCGGCGATTGGTGGCCACCGCCAGCGGCAGACGCCGTGCCAGGATCGCGAGAGCGTCGACCATACCCGGTTCGGGTTCCATGTATGGAATGAACTGACGATAGTCCACCGTCGCGGCGTAGGCCAAGGCCTCTGTGACCCGCTCGGAACCGAGGAGAACCTCGAAAACTCGGGGGCTGGCGGCCGTATGGCAGAGATGGGCGCGCACTTGATCCTCGGGATGAACCCGGGGCTCGCCGAAATAGTCCTGAACCCGATTATAATAGGCGAGATTGGCCTGGCGACTTTCGAACAGCACCCCGTCGCAGTCGTAGACAATACCCTTGAAGCCGCTCATTGTCGCCCTTTCCTTTTCAGAACCACAATCAAACCGATGCCCCCGAAAAATATCATCGGCAGACAAAGAAGCTGTCCCATGGTCGCTCCACCCCAAAGAAAACCGAGGTGGGCGTCGGGCTGCCGGAAAAATTCCAGAACGAAACGAATCGCACCGTAAGCGAAAAAGAAACTGAAGAAGACTACGCCGTGCGGCACCTTCAGGCGATGTAGTCCATAGAGGAGCAGAAAGAGCAGAGGGCCCTCCCCCACCGCTTCGTAGAGTTGACTGGGGTGGCGGGGATCAAGACCGGCGTCGGGGAAAACCATCCCCCAAGGGTGACTGGTGACACGTCCCCACAGTTCACCATTGATGAAGTTTCCGACCCGGCCAAGGCCAAGACCGACGGGGGCGGCGGTCACTAGGATATCCCCCACCAGAAACGTCGGCAGACACCGGCGTCTACAGTAAATCAGAGCGGCGACAACCACGCCGAGAAGTCCGCCGTGGAAACTCATCCCTCCTTCCCATACCGAAAATACCTCTAGGGGATGTCGGAAGTAATAAGCGAAATTGTAAAAGAGGGTATAGCCCAGGCGGCCGCCGAGAATGACGCCGAGAACCCCATAGAAGAGGAGATCGGAGAGTTGATCCGGGGAAAGATCCAGATTCCGCCGCTGGGCAAGATGACGGATCACGAAATAAGCGCCGATAAAACCGAGCAGATACATCAACCCGTACCAACGAACCGCCAGTGGGCCGACTTGGAAGATCACCGGATCAATCTGGGGGAAAACGGCGTTCATGGTGAATCCTTTAGGCATTTCGTGAGAGGAAGGGATTGTTTAAGGAACAGGCGTTTACACCATCATTGAGGTGATCGACAAGCGCCTGAAAATCCGCGGACAGCGGCGCCTCAACCGTAATCTCATGCCGATCCACGGGGTGAACAAGGCTGAGTCGAAGGCTGTGCAGCATCTGCCGAAGAATCTTCTGCCCGGCAAATATTGTGGGCCCGCCGTAGCGCTGATCCCCAAGAAGGGGATGCCCCGCCTCAGAAAGATGGGCGCGAATCTGGTGGGAACGGCCGGTCAATAGGTCGATTTCGAGCAGGGAGACCCCCTCCCACTCCCGCACGACCCGATAGCGGGTAACGGCCTCCTTCCCCCCCTTTGAGACCGAACGCACCAGGTTTGAAGCGCGATTGCGAGCAAGCAGGGAACGGAATTCTCCACAAGAGGCGGGCATGGTTCCGGCGACTAGGGCGAGGTAGGTCTTCTTCGCCGCCCGTTCGGCGATAGCCTGGGTCAGCCCACTATGGGCCTGCCGGTGGATGGAGAAGAGCAGCACCCCCGAAGTATCCCGGTCGAGACGCTGGGCCATGCCGATCTCGGGAATGTCCTTGGGCCGATAAGGATCATGAAGATAGCGCAGCAGAGCCTCATAGAGAGTTCCCCGATATCGGGCCGGGGTCGGTTGGGTATCGACTCCCGCCGGCTTGTTGACCGCGATCAAGAAGCGGTCGCGATAGAGGATATCGCCATCCCGAAGTTCGAATGGATCAAGGGGGAGACCGTCGACATAGACCTCGACCCCCTCTCCCGCATGAACGGGATGAGCACACTTGCGTATGCGCCGCCCGCCGACATGGACGCCGCCGAGATCAACGAGCTTTCGCACCAGCGTTCGGGAGAGTTCATCGGAACAGAAAGCCAGATACTGATCAAGACGCAGACCCTCGTCCTTTGGGGAAGGCAGATAACGATGGATTTTACGCTGAAAGAAATTCTTGGGCACGGTCATGGCGAGATGTTTTAAAATAGATCGACACATCGTGAAAAATAACAGCAGAATAGTGTTTGGAATATTTTCATTGACAAAGAATAAGCCCCTGCTAATATATAAACGTAGCTTTTCGGTAAGCCCCTTGTTTATCTCTAGGGTGAGCGAAACAGCGTTTTGAGCTATTGACCAACATTAGCAGAATGAGGTTTCCGGTCAAAGTCGCGGTGAGCCTGCCCGTCAAGGAATGGGACGCCTGAAGCGGCTTTCAGGAGACCACGATGGGTCTCAGGTCGAGACTTCAAAACCTTGTCGCCACCCCGGAACTTACCATGTCAACCGGCGTAAAACCCAAGTCCCTCGAGCAACGGTTGAAGACGATCCTGAAAGATGTATCCGTGTCCCACCCCCGATTCCGGGAACAGACGGAACATTGAGTAGAGTCCCTTCCCCGTCACGCCGCCAGGTTGAGCAATGACGCCCCGTCCAATTCGGACGGGGCGTCATTGCTTCAGAAGCCGGATACCAAGGTCAACAGTCAAGAACATGACCCGGCAGGACAAAGCAGGTAAAACTCCCTTCGAAAACGGGACGGTCGGTACTGACCGTACACCTGACCTGGCGCTTTTTCCCCGATTCGCCGATGACCTCAGCCTTCGCCAGCATGGTTTCGCCAAGCGTTACCGGGGCAAGAAACTTGACTTCCGCCGCGCCCAGAACCACATGGGGATCATTGACCGCCAGCATGGCGGCATAATCGGCCAGACCGAAAGTGAAACCGCCATGCACAAGCCCCCGATCATCGGCGACCATTTCCGGACGGGCCACCAAACGGACCTCTGCCCGTCCTTGCGTTAGAACAAGAGGTTCTCCGACCCACTCGGAGGAGACAAGCTGGTGTGTTTGCGACTGAATCATGTGAATATCCGGGAAGATATGAAGGTTAACGATTGACCCGCTCGCGCAGTTCCTTGCCCGTTTTGAAAAAAGGGGTCTTTTTATTAGGGATACAAACGATTTCACCGCTTTTGGGATTTCTCGCCTCGCGGGCATCCCGCTCACGGACGGTGAAGGAACCAAAGCCTCGAATTTCGACCCGGTCACCGGAAACCAGGGCATCACCGATACTATCGAATATGGTATTGACGATCAACTCGGCCTCTTTCTTGTTGACTGTGCCACTGACCGTGGTCAAGCGCTCGATTAACTCGCTTTTGGTCATAAAAGATCTCTCCTATTTAAATGCCGGACCAGAGAAACTTCATGCTTCCGGATGACTGTTCATGAATTTCCTGCCGCACCCGGGTAATCGTTTCCTCAACAAAATACTCAAAAAACGGCGCTTTTTCTTTCGGGGGATAAACCACGCGGGGCTTTTCATCAATGCCAGCCAGATCCGCCGCCAGATCCACCGCGTCTTGCAGATTACCGAGTCGGTCAACCAGTCCTTCGGCCAGTGCCTGGGCACCGGTATAAATACGCCCATCGGCGAGGATCTCGACCTTTTTCGGATCGAGCCGGCGCCCTTCGGCCACGGCCTGGACAAACTGCCCGTGCACGTCGTCAATCATCTTCTGGATCAGTTTCCGCTCCGCTTCGGTCATGGGCCGAATCGGCGAACCAATATCCTTGTGTTCACCGCTCTTCACCACGGAATTGCTCAAACCGATCTTATCAAGGAGTTCACGGACATTGGTGAACTCCATAATGACCCCGATACTGCCGGTAATGGTTCCGGGGTTGGCGAGGATCTTCGCTGCCGGTGCGGCCACATAGTAGCCGCCCGAGGCTGCGACCGCGCCCATGGAAACCACAACCGGCTTGATCTTGGCCAACTTCTTGACCTCGGCGTGAATCTCTTGGGAGGGGCCGACGCCCCCACCGGGCGATTCAACCCGCAGCACAACCGCCTTGATCGAATCATCTTCCTTGAAACGGACAATCCGCTCATTGATCAGACGTGATGAGGTAATGATGCCGCTGATCTCGATCACTCCCACCTTGGCGCCAACGGCGAAAGTGGGGCGGGAGCCGAGCCAACCGCTGAGCAGATAGATCATGAGCCAGCAGCCGACAAAAAGGGCGCCGATCACCGCAAAACCCATGATTAACGGTCTTTTTTTCATATCGCTACCCAAGAACAGAAAACCCCCGCAACAACTGCTGCGGGGGTTTGTTCTGACTCAGAAAAGATTATTCCCCGTCTTTTTCGCTACCGGCTTTATGCAGGGCGCCCTGAAGCAGATCCCCGAAATTGGAGGTGGCGTTGCGCTGTGCGCCGAGGAAGGCATCGACTTCAGCCTTTTCCTTCTGATCCGCGAGATGCTTAATGGAGAGAGCGATTTTACGCTCGACGGTGTCGACATGCAGCACCACCGCTTCAAGATCCTCGCCGACTTTAGCAAAGTTCTTCGGCGAATCGATCTTCTCCTTGCTGATTTCGGAAACGTGAATCAGCCCTTCGATCCCTTCTTCGACCTCAAGGAAAATGCCGAAGTCGGTGACCGAAGTCACCTGGCCGCGAATGATCGTGCCGGGAGCATAGCGTACGGGAATGCTCTCCCAGGGATCAGACATCAGCTGTTTAACGCCGAGGGAGAATCGCTCGTTTTCACGGTCGATATTTAGCACCACCGCGCGGACCAGATCTCCCTTTTTGTAAATTTCGGAAGGGTGCTTGACCCGTTTGGTCCAGGAGAGGTCGGAAATATGCACCAAACCGTCGATCCCCTCGTCGACACCGACGAAGATACCGAAATCGGTGATGTTCTTGACCTGACCTTCGATGATTGTGCCGATCGGGAACTTCTCGCCGACCACTTCCCAGGGGTTCGGCTCAACCTGCTTGAGGCCGAGGGAGATCCGCCGATTGGAGATATCGAGCGCAAGGACCACCGATTCGACCTCATCACCGATGCTGAGAACCTTGTTGGGGTGTTTGATTCGTTTGGTCCAGCTCATCTCCGACACATGGATCAGACCTTCGACACCCTCTTCCAGTTCGACGAAAGCCCCGTAATCGGTGAGGCTGACGACCTTGCCAGAAACCTTCTTGCCGACCGGGAACTTGGCCTCGACATCGAGCCAGGGATCGGGAGCAATCTGCTTGAGCCCAAGGGAGACGCGCTCCTTGTCACGATCGAACTTGAGAACCTTGACGTTGATCTTGTCGCCAACATTGAGAATATCCGACGGATGGGAAACGCGACCCCAGGACATATCGGTAATATGAAGCAGGCCGTCGATGCCGCCGAGATCGATGAACGCACCATAATCGGTCAGATTTTTGACCGTTCCTTCGACCACCTGGCCCTCTTCGAGGGTCTTCAGGGTGTCGCCACGCAGGCTCTCGCGCTCTTCTTCGAGAAGCACGCGACGGGAAAGAACGATATTTCCGCGGCGCTTGTTGAGCTTGATGATCTTGAAGCTGTAGGTTTCACCGAGCATCTTGTCGAGATTGCGCACCGGACGCAGATCGACCTGGGATCCCGGTAGAAAGGCATTGACGCCGATATCAACGGAAAGGCCGCCCTTGATCCGGGAGAGGATACGCCCATCGACCACCGCGCCCTCTTCCAGCGCATTCCAGATCTTCTGGCGATCGGCCTTCTCCTTGGAAAGGCTGATCAGACCGTTTTCGTTTTCGGTGCGCTCGATGAGCACATCGAACTGGTCACCGACCTTGATATCGGTCTTGACCTGCCCCTGCTCATTAAGAAACTCGTTGATAGGGATCAGCCCTTCCGATTTGCCGCCGACATCGACGACCACCGAATCGGGATTGACCTGCACCACCGTTCCGACCACGACATTACCGGCCTTCAGTTCCTTGAGGCTGTTCTCGAAGAGATCCTCGAAACTCCCTTCGAAATCGTCGTCCATGAAATCTTCTTTGTTCGTTTCCGTGTTGTCCACCATGTGAGATTTGTTACCCCCTAGCGATTTTCCTGTCGTCCGACGACAGTCATGGCGCCTGGCCATGGGAGCGGACCATAACATAAAGTTTCTTAAAAAACAAACCCTTTTATCGTTTTTTTAGTGGCCCGCCGCGGAAGCTTTTTCCACCACCTCGTCGATGATCCATTGCGGCGTCGAAGCGCCGGCGGTAATCCCCACGGAAGACACACCGGCAAACCACTCGGGCGCGATCTCATCGGCGGTCTCGATATGATGGGTATTGGGCTGGAGTTCCCGGCAGATCTGCGCCAGGCGAGTGGTGTTGGCGCTATTGAAGCCGCCGATGACCAGCATCAAGTCAACCTGTCCGGCGATGGCCCGCGCTTCGTTCTGGCGAACCGAAGTCGCGTCGCAGATGGTATTGTAGACTCGCAACTCCTGGCTCTTGCCGAGGCAGACATCGATAACTTCGCGCAGATTAGCGTAGGACTGAGTGGTCTGGGCAACCACGCCGATCCGTTTACGGGCCGGCACCTCCTCCGCCTCGCGCCGTCCGGAGACCACATAGACCTCGCCATCGCGGGCGTAGGAGACGATTCCCCGCACCTCAGGATGCTCCCGCTCCCCCACCAGCACCAGGGCATAGCCCTGATCGCTAAGCAACCCTGCGTATTCCTGAGCTTTTTTTACAAAAGGGCAGGTGGCGTCGACCACCGCCAGACGGCGGTCTTCAATCTCCTCCATCTCTTCGGCGGTCACACCGTGGGAGCGGATGATCACCACCCCGCCCGAGATGTCCGCAACCCGCCTGACCACCTCGACCCCCTGTTCTTCCAGGCGCTTGACCAGCTGCGGCGAATGGATGATCGGCCCCAGGGAGCAGATGCGTTCCCCCTGATGCTCCTCGGTAGCGGCGAAGGCCATGCGGGTAGCGCGCTTGACCCCGAAACAAAAACCGGCGCTCTCTCCAAGAACAATCTTCACGCCGCGCTCTCCGGATGGGAAGATTCTTTTTTCCGCCGCACTTCCCTGAGCATGGCCTGGAGAACCTCCTCGATGCTCAGGGCCGTGGAGTCAATGACCAGGGCATCCTCGGCCTGAACCAGGGGGGCGCATTCCCGGGCACTGTCCGCCGCGTCCCGCGCCTCGACGTCGGCGATGGTCTGCTCCAACTCAACCATCAACCCCTTGGCGCGCAATTCCTCATAGCGCCGCCGCCCCCGTTCCGTGGCCGAAGCACTGAGGAAGAACTTGACGTCGGCCCGGGGAAAGACCACGGTGCCGATATCCCGCCCTTCAAGCACGACTCCACCACGCGTCCCCAACTCCCGCTGCAAATCGACCATGGCCCGGCGAACGCCGGCGCAGGCGGAAACCCGGGAAGTCAGCAGACTGACCTCGGGCGTGCGGATAACCCCGGAAACATCCTCGCCGTCAAGCAGAACCCGCTCCCCTTCCGACGCGCGCAGAAATTGGATCCTCACGGAGCGAACCAGCCCGGCAAGGGCCTTTTCATCGATGGGGTCGATCCCGCGACGCTTCGCCGCCAGGGCCACGCTCCGGTACATGGCCCCGGTATCGATATTGACATAGCCCAGTTCACGGGCCAGCAGTTTGCTCAGGGTACTCTTTCCGGCCCCGGAGGGCCCGTCGATGGCGATGATCAGTTCAGGTTGCAATCCACCCTCCCAAAAGACGGAATCAGACACGAATCGCCGCGAGCAACGGCCAGAAATCGGGGAACGAGGTCGCCGTGCAGGCCGTATCCACGATGGTCACCTCGTTGCGGGCACGCAGAGCGGCAATGGCCAAGCTCATAGCGATGCGATGGTCGCCGTGGGACTTCACCGTACCGCCGGTCAGACTTTCGACCCCGCCGATGACCATGCCGTCCTCGCAGGCTTCGACCCGGCCGCCAAGCGTGGTCAGCTCTTCGACCATGGCGGCAATGCGGTCGGTCTCCTTGACCCGCAGCTCTTTCGCATCGCGGATGGTGGTGGTTCCTTCGGCGAAACAGGCGGCGACGCTGATCACCGGAAACTCGTCGATGGCGCGGGGAACCACGGCGCCGCCGATCTCGATCCCTTTGAGGCGACTGCCGTGCACCAGCAGATCGGCCACCGGCTCGCCGGAAAGCTCGCGGGAATTGAGCAGTTCAATAGAACCGCCCATGGCCTGCAGAATGTCGATAACCCCGCTACGGGTCGGGTTGACCCCGACGTTGCGGATCAACAATTCGGCGCCAGGGACAATGAGCGCCGCGACCATAAAGAAAGCCGCCGAGGAGATATCGCCGGGAACGCAAACCTCGCGCCCTTCCAATTTCGGCTGGGGGAAAACGGTGACGCCCCCGGCGAAGGGACGCACATCGGCGCCGAAATAGCGCAGCATCCGTTCGCTGTGATCCCGGGAGAGGTGCGGTTCCCGCACCGTGGTCGGGCCGTCGGCGTAGAGCCCAGCCAGCAGCAGGGCCGATTTGACTTGGGCGCTGGAAATGGGCGAGTTGTATTCCGTCCCCTTGAGCGGCCCGCCGAGGATGGCCAGCGGTGCCAGATCGCCGCCGCCTCGCCCCCAGATTTGCGCGCCCATGGTGGACAGAGGATTCAGCACCCGCTTCATCGGCCTCTTGCGCAGATAGCGGTCGCCGGTCAGCACCGAAAAGAAGGTCTGGCCTGCAAGCAGGCCGGTCATCAGGCGGATGGTCGTCCCCGAGTTGCCGCAGTCGATCACGTCGCCCGGCTCGGTGAGGCCGTGCAGCCCTTTCCCTTCGATGCGTAGATCACCGTCGGCAAGTTCTTCGATCGTCACGCCCATGGCGCGGAAGGCCTTGAGGGTAGCGTGATTGTCCTCGCCATGAAGAAACCCGTGCACACGGGTCGTGCCCTGGGCCAAGGAGCCGAGCATGATGGAACGGTGGGAAATGGATTTGTCGCCGGGAACGGTGATCTCCCCATGCAATGATCTCGCCGGGACAACGGTTCGGGTTTCGTTCATGAGGGTGCTCTCCGTCATTTAACGATGGCATCCCGCAGCTCCTTCGAGCGCAGGAAAAATTCGTAGAGCTTGTCCGTCTCCCCCCTGCGAACATCCTCTTTCAGTTCGGAGAAAAAGGCTTCGCAGCGCTCCATCATTTCCAGCAGGGCGTCGCGATTGGTCAGGGCGATATCCCGCCACATGGTCGGATCGGAGGAGGCGATGCGGGTAAAGTCGCGAAAGCCGCCGGCGGAATATTCGAGGATATTCTCCTCGTAGCGGTCATAGGAACCGACGGCGTTGACCAGGGAGTAGGCGACCATATGCGGCAGATGACTGATGGCGGCGAGAATGCGGTCGTGCTTTTCCACATCCATCAGCACGACCTCGCTGCCGGCCACCTCCCAGACCCGGCGCACCAGATCGAGAGCGCCGACATCGGTATGGGCCGTGGGCGTGAGGATGCAGCGCCGGCCCTGGAAGAGTGTGGCGAAAGCGGCCTCGGCCCCGCTCTTCTCGGTACCGGCGATGGGATGGCCGGCAACGAAGTGGACACCCTCGGGCAGCAGCGGTTCGATGGCCCGCGCCACCCAGGCCTTGACGCTGCCGCCGTCGGTGAGGATCGCCCCCGGCTTCATGTGCGCCGCGGCGCTTGCCGCGACATCGGTCAGGCTGAGCACCGGGGTGGCGAGAAAGACCAGATCGGCATCGCGCACCCCTGCGGCGATATCCTGGGTAGCGCGATCAATCACCCCCAGTTCCAGAGCCTTGTCCAGATTGACCCGGCCGCGACCGATGCCGACCACCTCCCTGACGGCTCCGGCCGCCTTGAGGGCCAAGGCCAGAGAGCCACCGATCAGCCCGACTCCAATCACCGCCAGACGCGGCACCAAACAATTATTCATCGGCAATCCGTCCGTTTGTCCAAAGTCCGGAATTCAGCGGGCGCGAGGATAGGAACCGAGCACCTTGAGAAATTGGCAATAATCCTTGAGCTCGTTAACGGCAGCCCTGATCGGCTCGTCGTCGATGTGCCCTTCGAGATCGAGAAAGAAGATGTATTCCCAGGCCTTCTTCTTCATCGGCCGGCTCTCGATCTTGGAGAGATTGATCTCCCGTTTGCTGAAAGGTTCCAGCATCCGGTAGAGAATCCCCGGCTGGTCTTTGATGCTGAACATCAGCGAGGTCTTGTCCCGGCCGCTGCGTTCCGGGGTGTTCCGGCCAATCACCAGAAAGCGGGTGAAGTTGTTGGGATTATCCTCGATGCGTTCCTTCACCACCTGCAAGCCGTAAAGGGTCGCCGCCATTTCACTGGCAATGGCGCCGAAGCTTTCATCTTCCAGCGCCATCTGCGCCGCCAGGGCCGTGCTGCCGACATCGACCAAGGGCACGTGAGGCAGGTTTTCCTCCAGCCACTTGCGACATTGAGCCAGGGGCTGGGGATGGGAAACGACCTTCTTGATGTCGGTCATGCGTCCGCTACGGGACATGAGGAAATGGGAGATGCCGAGCATGATCTCGGCATTGATCTTCAGATCCGACTCCATGAACATATCGAGGGTATGGGAAACCACCCCCTCGGTGGAGTTCTCCACCGGTACCACCCCATAGGGCGCCCGCCCCCGAGCCACCTCCTCGAAGATCGCCGGGATGCTCTTCTGCGGCATGAGCTGGGCGGAAAAACCGAACTGCTGCATGGCGGCGGCATGGGTGAAAGTCCCCTGGGGTCCGAGAAAGGCGACCTTCATCGGCTGCTCAAGGGAGAGAGATGCGGAGATGATCTCGCGGAAGACCTTGCGGATGGCTTCGGAAGGAAAGGGGCCGGGATTGGCGGCGGTCAGCCGTTCGTAGATCGCCCGCTCCCGGCTGGGGACGTAGAAATCCTTGCTCTGGCCGGCCTTGGCCTTGCCCACCTCGATGACCACGGAGGCCCGCCGGTTGAGCAGATCGAGAATCCGGTCATCGATATCGTCAATCGCCTGACGCAATTCGGAGAGATTGTCGGCCGTCATGCCCGTTAGGTCCTTTCCCGAAGAGTAAATGGACGAAAAACTTAGCTGATCGTCAGGCAAAAAGCAACGGAAAAGCCGGCTCGCCGCCCGACGGAAAGAGGGACAAAGCCCGGATCCGGTTAATTCTTGACCACTTCGCGACGGCCGGTTAAACTCCCTGATCCATTATATTAAAATCACTCTTTGGAGAATGACCATGACCATCGCCGCCAAAATCCAGAGCGCCATCGAGCGCTCGTCGTGGATCCGCAAAATGTTCGAGGAAGGCGCACGCCTGAGCAAGCTGCACGGCGCCGAAAACGTCTTCGACTTCACTATCGGCAACCCCTCGGTGGAACCGCCGCAAGCCTTCCGCGACCAGTTACGCGAGTTGGCCAACCATCCCCTGCCGGGCATGCACCGTTACATGAACAATGCCGGTTACGAAGAGACCCGGGCCGCCGTCGCCGCGGTCCTTTCCGACAAGTCACCGCTACCGGTGACGGCCGCCCAAGTGGTCATGACCTGCGGCGCCGGCGGCGCTCTCAACGTAGTCCTCAAGACCATCCTCAATCCCGGCGAGGAAGTCATCATCCTCGCCCCCTATTTCGTCGAATACAAGTTCTACATCGACAACCACGGCGGCGTACCGAAAGAGGCCTGGACCGACCGGGAAACCTTCCATCTCGACCTCAACGCCATCGAAGCGGCCATCGGTCCGCAGACCCGGGCACTCATCGTCAACAACCCCAACAACCCCACCGGCGTCATCTACCCCGAAGCCGACCTCAAGGCCTTGGGTGACCTGCTGGCCCGCAAGGAAAAGGAGTTGGACCGGACGCTTTACGTCATCTCCGACGAACCCTACGCCCGCATCGCCTACGACGGCCAAAAGGTTCCCGGCATCTTCGGCTGCGTGAAAAATTCGATCATCGTCACCTCCCATTCCAAGGATCTGGCCCTGCCCGGCGAGCGCATCGGCTACTTGGCGGCCAACCCGGCCATGGATGAGGTCGAACTCTTCATGGAAGGGGCGGTCTTCTGCAACCGGGTGCTCGGCTTCGTCAACGCCCCGGCCCTGATGCAACGTCTGGTCACTAACATCCAGCGGGAAAGCGTCGACATCGACGAATACCAGCGCAAGCGCGACCTGCTCTACGACAACCTGACCACCCTGGGCTTTACCATGGTCAAGCCGGGCGGCGCTTTCTACCTCTTTCCCAAATCGCCGCTGGCCGACGACGTCGAATTCGTCACCCAGGCGCAAAAGCACAACATCCTGCTCGTTCCCGGCGTCGGCTTCGGCGCCCCCGGCTTCTTCCGCATCGCCTATTGTATTGATCAGGGGATCATCGAGCGCAGCTTGCCTGCGTGGGAGAAGCTGGCCAAGGACGTGGGGCTGTAAATTCGGATGGACAAAAACTTCCTCACCCCCGCCGAAACGGTGCGGACGATCATGGAGAACGGCAAGCGGGTGGCCGTTCAGCCCCTCTCCCGGACCGTCGTCCTCAGCCTGCTGGCCGGTTTCTACATCGCCTTCGGCGCCGAACTGGCAACGGTGGTCGGCGCCGGAACGGCCGAGAAACTCGGCCAAGGCGTCTCGCGCCTGCTTGCCGGCAGCGTCTTTTCCCTGGGGCTGATGCTGGTGGTGATCTGCGGGGCGGAACTCTTCACCGGCAACAGCCTGCTCACCAAAACCGCCCTGCTGGGGGAAATCACCTGGGGAAAACTGCTGGAGAACTGGACCGTCGTGCTGCTCGGCAACTTCGTCGGTTCGCTCTTCTTCGCCTGGCTGATGTATCGCTCCAACCTCTGGCAGGCGCCGCTCATCGCCGAACAGGCCATCGCCATCGCCACAGCCAAAACCCAGCTCCCCTTCGACGTCGCCCTGGTCCGGGGGATCCTCTGCAACTGGCTGGTCTGCCTGGCGGTCTTCATGGCGACAGCGGCCCGCGACATCCCCGGCAAGATGCTCGCCTGTTTTGGTCCGATCATGGCCTTCGTCGCCAGCGGCTTCGAGCACTCCATCGCCAACATGTACTTCATCCCCACCGGATTGCTCCTAGCCCACGAGTTCCCGGGGACGGACCCTTCTCTGACCTGGGGCAATTTTTTCATCGGCAATCTGCTCCCCGTCACCCTCGGCAACATCATCGGCGGCGTGGTCTTCGTCGCCTTCGCCTACTGGTTCATTCATCTGCGTGGCGGCAAGGTCGGTCCATGAAAAAGATTCTGATTCTCTTTGCCCATCCCCGTTACGAAAAGTCCCGGGCTAACCGCGCCCTGCTGCGCGGCCTTACCGGTCTCGAAAACGTCACCGTTCACGATCTCTACGAGGAATATCCCCAGTTCGATATCGATGTACCCCGCGAACAGAAATTGCTGCGCGCCCACGATATCATCGTCTGGCACTATCCCCTCTATCTCTACGGTCCCCCGGCGATCATCAAGCAGTGGATGGATCTGGTGCTGGAACACGGCTGGGCCCACGGCGAAGGCGGGAACCACCTCGCCGGCAAAGTGATCTTCAACGTCATTACCAGCGGCGGCACCCGCGCCAGCTTCTCCCACGACGGCTTCAACCATTTTACCTTGACGGAACTGCTGCGGCCGCTTGAACAGGCGACCCGCCTCTGCCGGATGCTCTGGCTTCCGCCTTTCGCCGTGCAGGGAACCTACCGCCTGAGCGATGCCCTGCTCGCCGATTACGCCGGGCGTTACCGCCGCCTGTTGACGGCCTTGGCGGAAACCTGCGATTTTGAAGGAATCAAAAAGGTGGAACTGCTCAACGACTGGGTCGCCGATCTTATCCGCAAGGAGCAGCCATGAGCGATACGTTGATGGGCCAGGCCATCGTCTACCTGGCCGCCGCCCTGATCTGCGTCCCCATCGCCAAACGCCTGGGGATGGGCTCGGTCCTCGGCTACCTGCTGGCCGGCATTCTCATCGGCCCCTTCGCCCTCGGCTTTGTCGGCCGCGAGGGGCAGGACATCATGCACTTCGCCGAATTCGGCGTGGTGATGATGCTCTTTCTCATCGGCCTTGAGCTGGAGCCGGCCCATTTCTGGCGGATGCGCTCCCAGATTCTCGGCCTCGGCACCCTGCAGCTGGCTCTGACCACCCTGTTCCTCGGCAGCGGACTGCTGCTCTTGGGCCTCGGCTGGCGGGGGGCGCTTGCCTGCGGCCTGGCCCTGACCATGTCCTCCACCGCTATCGTCCTGCAATCCCTCAAGGAGAAGGGCTTGGGCAATTCCTAGGCGGGGACGAGCTCCTTCGCCGTTCTTCTCTTTCAGGATGTCGCCGTCATCCCAATCCTCGCCCTCCTCCCCTTCCTCGCCCTCCAGTCCGCCACCGGCGCCGCCCACGGCGAAGCGCCGGGACTGCTGACGGGGCTGCCGGTCTGGCTCAAAGCCGGGTCAGTCCTCTTCGCCCTAATCGCGGTGATCGTCGCCGGGCGCTATGTCGTTGTCCCTTTCCTGCGCATCGTCACCAAAACGAGCGTCCGCGAGCTCTCCGTCGCCGCCGCGTTGCTCATCATCGTCGCCATCGCCTACCTGATGCAGCTGGTCGGGCTGAGCCCGGCGCTGGGGGCCTTTCTCGCCGGGGTGCTTTTGGCCAACAGCGAATTCCGCCATGAACTGGAAAGCGACGTCGAACCCTTCAAGGGGCTGCTCCTCGGCCTCTTCTTCATCGCCGTCGGCGCGTCGATCAACTTCCAGCTGATTGCCGACAGCCCCGGCATCATCTTCTCCCTGGTGCTTGCCATCGTCATTGTCAAGGCGGCGGTACTGGCCGGGGCGGGACGTCTCTTCCGCCTCTCCTTCGACCAGAACAGCATCTTCGCCCTTGGCCTGTCGCAGGTCGGCGAGTTCGCCTTCGTCCTGCTCGCCTTCATCCAGCGGCTGAAAATCGCCGGCGGCAACTGGGTCGACACCCTGATGGCCGTCACCGCCTTAAGCATGACCCTGACTCCGCTCCTGCTGCTGCTCAACGATCGACTGGTGCTCCCCCGTTTCGGCACCCGGCGCACCGAGGAGCGCGAAGCGGATACAATCGACACGGAACATCCGATCATCATCGCCGGCTTCGGCTCCTTCGGCAGCACCCTGGGCCGCTTCCTGCGCGCCAACGGCGTTGCGGCGACGATTCTCGACAACGACTCGGACCAGGTCGACCTGCTGCGGCGCATGGGCTTCAAGGTCTTCTACGGCGACGCTACCCGTCTCGACATTCTCCACTCGGCCGGGGCCGACAGCGCCCGCATCCTGTTTATCGCCATTGATGACCCGGCGACCGTCGACACGCTGGTATCGACGGCGAAAAAGCACTTTCCCCACCTTAGAATCATGGCCCGCGCCGGCAGCACCCTCGACGCCCATGATTTCATCGAAATCGGAGCCGATCAGGTCTATCGGGAGTTTCTCGACACCTCTCTGCGCGCCGGGGTGGACGTTCTGGCCAACCTCGGCTATCGCCGCTACAGTGCCATCCGCGCCGCCCAGTATTTCATAAAATACGACGAAGCCGCCATGAATCAACTCGCCCCCCACCGTCACGATCAGGGGGTCTACATCTCCAACGCCCGAGAACTCATCCGCCTGCAGGAACAGATCCTCGCCAAGGACCGCGCCGTCATCCACAACCTCAACGACCACGCCTGGGACACCGATACCCCGGTCACGGCGGCGACGGAGAAGCTCTGAAATAAGGGGAACTCCATTTTCCTTAGTTTGGTAGCAATCAAACGGCGGTTGGAAATGAGAAGCAAGGGCGAATGAGAAAAGGCAAAAATTAATCCGACCTTTTTTTGCAGCTTTTTACCGTTTTTTTAGTTATATCTAAAAAGCGGCATATATTTTTTCAAGAGGCTCATTTAGTGCTGTATTGAGGCGGTTTAAACCTTAGGTTACACCCTGCGGAAAAGGGATGATTATCCGATGGATGGTGTCAAGGAACTGCGTTTTAGCCGTCGCTTTCTGCTTTGCCTGCAGCTGGGTTGGCTGCTGCTGGCCCTGCTGGGGTTGATCTTCAATGCGTTGCAGGGGCAACGCGAGGTAGAAATGCTGGCGCATCAGGCCGCGGCTCTGGAAAAGGAACGCAGTGATACCGTGCGCAAGTGGGCGTTGCAGCACGGTTCGCTGCAGCTGGCCGATGGTGTTATTATGTCGCCGGCCCAAGTGCTCAGTCAGGTGCAGGCGTTGCTGCCGCGCGAAGGGGTGCACAGCCGCCTGGTCAGCCCGGTGCCGCTCAATGCCGCCAATGCGCCCGACAGCTGGGAACGTCAGGCTCTGGTGGCGCTGTCTGCTGCAGAAAGGCTGGAGGAGCTAGTGCGCGATGAACAGCCGGGGGCGCTCTACCGCGAGCTGCATCGCATGGAGGTTTCCGAACGCTGCCAAGGCTGTCACGCCGGCTACGCCGACGCGGCCGTGCCGGCGGCGCTGAGCATTCAGGTGCCTCTGCGGCCCATCGAGAATCTGCTGGCCACCAAGGCCATCGCCTTCAATCTGGCCTGTGTCGGCATCTGGGCTCTGGGTGCCTGGGGGTTGCGGATCGGCGGTCGACAGTTGCTTTCCCAGGTGACAGCCTGCCAACAGGCCCGCCACGAACTGCACCACAGCAATAATCTCTACAGCGCCCTGAGCGCAGCCAACCAGGTCATGATGCGTATCGCCACGCCGCAGCAGCTGTTTGAGCAGATCTGTAATATCGTGGTGGACTATGGTCAGTTCCAGATGGCCAGCGTGGCCCGGCTCGATGAGGACAGCCGGCAGCTGCAGCCGGTGGCGCGTGCCGGTGACGCTGGCTGCCAGCAGTACCTCGATCACATTCGTGTCAGTGTCGATCCCGATTACGCCGAGGGGCGTGGCCCCACCAGTCTCGCCATCCGCGAGCAGCGCACGGTAGTGACCAACGATTTTCTGCGCGATCTGGCCGATTCGCCTTGGGTGGTGGCGGCGCGCGAGGCCGGCATTCGCGCTTCGGCCGCCCTGCCGATTCTCTGTGATGGCCGCCCCCTGGGCGCGCTGAAGGTTTACGCCGATCGGATCGGTTACTTCACTACCGAGCGGGTACTCCTGCTCGAACAGCTGCGTGACGATCTGGCCTTCGCCCTTGATCTGGTCGAACGCAAGCAGCGCGAGGCCGAGGCCCAACGCCAGCTGCAGGAATCGCAGCGATTCCAGCAGGTGCTGCTCGATGCCTTGCCCTATCCGGCCATCTTGGCGCGCTATTCCAGCCGCCAAGTGGTCAGCGCCAACCGCCAGGCCCTGGAAATGGGGGTGCGTATCGGAAAACCGAGTCCCTGCTGTCAGAAGGCGCCGCCGACCGAGGGGGACACCCCTCTGACCCAGGAGTTGCAGAGCCCCGACGGCCGCTGGGAAATGGTTTGCTGGCGGCCGGTCAATGACAGCGAAAACGATCTGTATCTGCATTTCGCCATCGACATCACCGACCGCAAGCGGCAGGAGGAACAGGTGCGCAGCCTGGCCCAGACCGATGCCCTCACCGGTCTGGCCAATCGTTTGTTTCTCAGCCGCCGCCTTGATCAGCTGGTGCATGCGCCACAGCCGGTTGCCTTTTGCCTGCTGGTCGTTGACCTCGACCAGTTCAAGCCCGTTAATGATCAGTATGGTCATACCTTCGGCGACCAGGTGCTGATGCTGGTGGCGCAGCGCCTGCAGCAGGTACTGCGAACCGGCGATCTGGCCTGCCGCTGGGGTGGCGACGAATTTGTCGTGCTCCTCGACCAGACCGGCAACAAGCCGACCGAAGCCCTGCGCCAGCGGCTTTTGGCCCTGTTCGAGTCGCCCTTCAACGTTGAAGGCCGCAGCATCGCGCTGTCGGCCAGCATCGGCTACGCCTGTTACCCCGACGATGGCCTGACGGAAGCCGAGCTGCTCAAACTGGCCGACAAGCGCATGTATCGCGACAAGCAGCAAAGGCGCTCCAATCTGGCCGCTCGCGTTTGAGACCCACTTTCTTTGTTTCCCGACCGCCGAAAAAAGAGAACGGATTCGAATGGCGCTAGTTTAAGGGCTCTTGCCACAAGGGAAAGAGGACAGATTTATTTCCTTGCCAACAAACGAACAGGCCGGAGGAATTTCCTCCGGCCTGTTCGTTTTATCTTTCCTGAAGCAAATACTTCCGCCGCAGTTTCGCTCTTCGCACACGGCTCAGTCTTCCGGCCGCCATTTGATGGAACAGCCCATGGCCGGGTGTTGGACCTCCAAGGGCGGCTTGCCGGCGATAAGGCGATCCATGGCTTCCTTAAGCTCCTGGCGGGTGACTTTGGCCGGGTCTTCCCAACAGTCATCGATGCGCCCATGATAGACCAAGCGCCATTTGCGGTCGAAGAGATAGGGGTCTGGGGTGCACTGAGCCTTGAACGACCGTGCTATCGATTGACTCTCATCCACCAGATAAGGGAAATCGATCCCGAGTTCACGGATCTTGTCGAGCATGGCCTCGGGAGCATCCGCAGGGTAATTGGGATGAATGTTAGGATTGATCGCCACGGTAGCAATCCCATACTCACGACCGTAGCGGGCCAACTCGATGAGCCGGGACCACTGGGCGTCGGCATAGGGGCAGTGATTGCAGGTAAAGACCACCAGCAATCCCAATTCGCCGAAAATATCGTCGCAGTCGTGGCTGCGGTCTTTGGCATCCTGCAGAATGAAACGCTTCATCTTCCATCCCAGCGGGACGTCGATCGATTCCACAAGGCTCATGACAGAAACTCCTTCACGATTTAAAGGGTAATTTCCGGTCGTTCCGGAATTGTTAACCATGCCGGATATATTAGCCGACCGAACAGGAAATTCAAGAAACTTGATCAGTCTCCCGGCATCTGGGCGGAAGGGCGAAAATCCCGGATCTGCAACTGCACGTCAAAGCGCCCTTTCCATTCATTGATGGTCGGAGAAAAGAGCAGATCCATCGGCCCGCTCAGCTCCCCCTGGCGCGCGGCCATGCCGAAAGCGATGCAGGGCAGGCTGTAACCGTCCTGGCGGGCGACAAAACGCAGATGATCACCGCCGACCACGGTCGCCTGCTGAATGCGCACACTGCGCACAACAAAAGCTGGCTCGGGATTGCCCATGCCGAAGGGGGCAAGCCGCCCCAGTTCTCCGACCGTGGCCGGATCGAGATCTTCCAGCAACACCTCGCCGTCGTGACCGAGGCGGGGGAGAAGGTCGTCAGGAGAGAGAGACTCGCGGGCTACTTGCTCAAAAACGCGAGCAAACTCGGTCACTTCCCCTTCGGCAATGGAGAGTCCGGCGGCATAGGCATGGCCGCCGAAACCGAGCAGGCGTTCACGGCACAGTTCCAGGGCCTGATAGAGATGAAATCCCCGAATGGAACGGGCTGAACCCTTGCCCTGCTCGCCATCAAGGGAGATCAACACCGTCGGCCGGTGATAGCGTTCCACCAAGCGGCTGGCGACAATGCCGATGACGCCGGGATGCCAGCGCGTATCGGCAAGAACAATGGAAGAGGGAGTATCATCAACGCCGCTTTCCAGAGAGGTCACCGCCTGCTCCAGAGTTTCTTTTTCGATCGCCTGGCGCTCCCGATTGAAGCCGTCGAGAAGTTCAGCCAGTTCCCGACAGGCAACGGACTCGCAACCCAGAAGCAACTCAACGCCCAGAGCGGCGTCTTCCAGGCGGCCGGCGGCGTTGAGACGGGGGGCGAGGCGAAAGCCGACGGTTCCGCAGCTTACCTTATCCACGGCCGCCACCTGACGCAGGGCCTGAATCCCCGGGCGCGGCTGCTTGTCCAGCAGTTGCAGGCCGATGCGGGTCAACAAGCGGTTCAGGCCGGTCAGGGGAACCAGGTCGGCGATAGTGCCGAGAGCCACCAGATCGAGGAGTCGGCGCAGATCCGGCTCCTTCCCTCCGGAAAAAGCTCCGGCTTCGCGCAGCGCCTTGCGCAGGGCAACCAGCAAAAAGAAGGCGACGCCGACCCCGGCGAGATCCTTGAAAGGAAAGGGGCAACCGGGCTGATGGGGATTGATCAGGGCGTGGGCGCGGGGTATTTCGGCAGGAGCCTGATGATGATCGGTGACGATGAGATCGAGTCCCAGTTCCCGGGCGCGCTGTGCCTCGGCCACGGCGGAAACGCCGCAATCGACGGAAACCACCACGGAAATCCCCTCTGCCGCGGCCCCTTCCAGGGCTTCGACGGAAAGACCGTAGCCGTCTTTGAGGCGCAAGGGGATGTGATAATCGACCTTCAGTCCAAACTGGGTGAAACCCTCCACCAGCAGTACGGTGGCGGTAATGCCGTCGACGTCGTAATCGCCATGAATGCGCACCCGCTCCCCGCATCGCCAGGCGTGAAGCAGCCGCGCCACCCCCCGTTCCATGCCGAGCAGGGAAAAGGGATCAGGGAGATCCGCCAGTTTTCCGTCGATGAAAAAGCGCGCCTGATCCGGACTTTCAATCCCCCGGGCAAGCAGAATGCGCGCCGTCAGCGGGGTCAGTTCGAGAATCCGGGCCAACTCCCCTTCCCGCTCAAGAACCGACTCGACATATCGCGGCACCCAATGGCGCCTCTTTACTGGTTCCATGAAATCCCCACATGCGGCGGCGGTACAAAGAGACAGGTTGCGAAACGCGCCCTACCGAGATAAATGGTGATCCGGCCATCGTAGAAAGAGGCCGCCAACGCCTCATCGTCCTGCTCACGCCGATCATTTCCAGGCATCAGGACATCCACGGACACCTCTTCGCCGAGAACGACGGCAATCGAAGTTCTCCGCGGGCCGGACATCCGATTCCCCTGAAAAACAAGCCGAAAGCATCGCTTTCGGCTTGTAATTTTAGACAATTCTTCGCAACAGCTCCGCAGGCCAAAGGAGCCAGCCCCCCGCCTAGCGGGGCAACTCCAGGGTCGATGCGCCGCCTAAGAATTCCAGTTCATGGCGGATATTATCGGAGCCGGGACCGCTCGGATTGACCTGCAGATAGCGAGTCCAGACCTCGCGGGCGCGATTGGCATCGTTCATGTCGTAACGGTAGACCACACCGAGATTGTAAAGGCTCTGGGCATGAGCGGGGTTGAGCTCGTTGGCCTTGATGAAATTTTCTTCGGCGCGATCGAACCAGCCCAGATCGCGAAACATCACCCCTTGGTCGGTGAGCACGTCGGGGTCGTTGGGGTCGAGCTCCAGCGCCTTGTTGTACGCTTCAACGGCCTTCACCGCCTGCCGGCTATCGAAATAGGCGTGACCGAGCTGAACCCAGGCTGCGCGATTACCGGGATCGGCGGCCACCATCTTTTCTATCATCTGGATATTCTGTTGCACATTAGAGGCCGGCACCGCCAGCGCGCCTCCTTGGACCGGTGCCGGAGCATGCCCCCCCTTGCTGACCAGGACACCGACCAGCACCCCGACAATCAGAGCGACGGCGATAAAAAAGAGCGTTTCCTTTTTCATGCCTTCCCTCCGGCCGTCGCGATCTTGCCGGCACCCTGGCCGCCCTTGCGGTTTTCCCAGAAGAGCAACAGCGGGCTGGCGACAAAAATGGAGGAATAGGTGCCGATCACAATCCCCACCAGAAGCGCGAAAGCGAAGGTGTGAATCACGCCGCCGCCGAAAATGAAGAGCGCGGCCACCACCAGCAAGGTTGTGCCGGAAGTGAGAATGGTGCGGGAGAGGGTTTCGTTGATGGAGTGATTGATGACCGAAGCCAACCCTTCCTTGGAATGCTTGCCCAGATTCTCGCGAATCCGGTCATAAACGATGATGGTATCGTTGAGGGAGTAACCGATGATCGCCAGAAAGGCGGCGATGACCGGCAGGTCGATTTCCATGTTGAAAAGGGAAAAAGCGCCCAGGGTAATGACGACGTCGTGCAGCAGCGCGATGACGGCACCAACGGCGTAACGGAACTCGAAGCGCCAGCTGACGTAGACGAGGATGCCGATCATGGCGTAAAGAACGGCCATCAACCCCTTTTCGCGTAGGTCCTTGCCGACCTGGGGGCCGACCATCTCGGCCCGGCGAACCTCCACGCTTCCGGCACCGTATTTGCCTTCCAGGGCGGCGGTCATGGCATGGGACAACCCTTCCAGTTCGGCGCTGGTGTTCTGCGCGCGGATGAGGAATTCGTCCCCTTCTTCGCCGAAACGCTGCACCGCGAAACTGCCGAGATCCACCCCACCGAGGGCTTCGCGGATGGCGGCGGCATCGGTGGCCTCGGTGAATTTGATCTGCACCAGCGTGCCGCCGGCGAAATCGATGCCGTAACTCGGTCCGCCCTTGAAAATCAGCGAGGCAAGTCCGACGAGGATGAGCAGCAGCGAGAAACAGATCGCCATCTTCCGGCGACCGACGAAATCGATATTGATATTGGGTTTGATAAGTTCCACGGAGATCTCCTTTTTATATGCTCATCCGCTTGATGTGCCGGTTACCGAGGAACAGGTCGAAAATCAACCGGGAAACGAAAATCGCCGTGAAGAGCGAGGAGACGATGCCCACCGAAAGGGTGACGGCAAAGCCCTTGACCGGTCCGGTGCCGAACTGGAAGAGAACCAGGGCCGCGATCAGGGTCGTCACGTTGGCGTCGATGATGGTCAGAAATGCTTTGGCATAACCGGCATCTATCGCGTTGCGGACCGTCTTGCCGAGCCGGAGTTCCTCGCGGATCCGCTCGAAAATCAGGACGTTGGCATCGACCGCCATGCCGATGGTGAGAACGATGCCGGCGATGCCGGGCAAGGTCAGGGTCGCCTTGAAGAGGGAGAGAAGCGCCAGGATGAAGAAGACGTTGAGCACCAGAACGATATTGGCGACCAAGCCGGAAAGGCGATAATAGATCGCCATGCCGAGCACCACCAGCAGGCCGCCGACGACGACGGAAACGATCCCCTGATTGATGGAGTCACGCCCCAGGGAAGGTCCGACGGTACGGTTTTCGAGAATCTTCACCGGCGCCGGCAGGGAACCGGCGCGTAGAACGATGGCCAGGTCGGTCGCCTCCTGCTCGTTGAAAGCGCCGCTGATCTGGGCGCTGCCGCCGGAGATGCGCTCGCGGATGACCGGCGCCGAGTAGACGGTATCGTCGAGGACGATGGCCATGCGCTTGCCGACGTTGGCGGCGGTGATCTGATCGAAGCGCTTGGCGCCCACCGGGTTGAAATCGATGCCGACATAGGGCTCGTTGAAACGGGTGTCGATACGCACCTGGGCATCGGCGAGCAGATCGCCGGTCAAGGCGGTTTTCTCATAAACGACCAGGGGCGTTTCCCTGACCTCGCCGGTCTGGCGGTTGACATCACGCTCGTAGAGAAGCTGGGTGCCGGGGGGAAGCATCCCATTGACGGCGTCCTCGGGATTGGCGTCCTCAGCCACCATCTTGAATTCAAGACGGGCGGTCTTGCCGAGCAGGGCGATGGCCCGATCCGGATCCTGAATACCGGGGAGCTGAATCAGGATGCGATCGTCGCTCTGCATCTGTAAGGTCGGCTCGCTCACCCCGAACTGGTCGACGCGGTTACGCAGGGTCTCCAGAGCCTGGCGGATGGCGTAATCGCGAATGTTGACGATTTCCTGATCGCTCAGACGATAGTTCTTCTGAATGTAGCCGCCCTCTTGGGAGAGGGTCATGGCCTCAAGGGTCGGGAAGTTTTCCTGCATCAGGGCATCGACGGCCTTGCCTGAATCCTCGTCGTAGACGGTGACCGCCAAACGCTCCCCGGGCAAACGCTCGGCCCGTTTGAAAATCACGTCCTTCTCGGCAAGCAGGCTTTCGACCTGGTCGAGGGTGCTGTCCAGACGACTTTCCACCGCCTTGTCCACATCCACCCCCAGCACCAGATGCATGCCCCCCTGAAGGTCGAGCCCGAGGTGAATGGGATCGAATGACCTGGCCCACCAGCCGGGCAGACTGCCGCCCCAAAAGGTGGGAGCCAGGGAAATAAACGACAGGAGGAGGCAGAGCAGCACCAGCCCCCCCCGCAACTTGAGGCTTCTGGCCATGGTAGAAATAATCTCCTTTGGTCCGTTGGACTGAACCGGCGGGACGCACGGTCCCGGCCGGGACTACTGCTCCTGGCGGGTCGCGACGATGGAACTGCGGCTGACCTTGATCTTGACGCCGGTAGCGACCTCGACCATGATCACGGTATCCTGCAGGGCGGCCACCTTGCCGTGGAGACCGCCGGCGGTCACCACCTGGTCCCCGACCTTCAGGTTTTCGATGAGCTGCTTGTGCTGCTTGGCCCGTTTCTGTTGCGGACGAATAAGCAGAAAATAGAAGATGGCGAACATCACCACCAGCATGATAATGCCTTCGTAACCGGGGGCGCCCCCCGCCTGTCCGCCCGCGGGGGGGGCCATTGCGTAAGCCTGGGAAATCATCTTTTGAACCTCCTTGTCATGAAATTTTGCTGGGAACCATCTGAAGAAACATCGCGAACCCGGGCATCGGCGTTCACGATTCGTTGTCGCGCCGGGCGAGAAAATCGACCCGGAACTCCTCGAATGCGTCTGCGGCGATAGCGTCGCGCATCCGCGCCATCAGCCGCTGATAGTAATGCAGATTGTGGTGGGTGTTCAACATCGATGAGAGAATTTCGTTGCTCTGATAGAGATGCCGCAGATAGGCCCGGCTGTAATGGCGACAGACATAGCAGTCGCAATCCGGATCGATGGGGCGCGCGTCGTCGAGATAGCGGGCCTGCTTGATGCTGATTCTGCCGAAGCTGGTGAAAAGCACGCCGTTGCGGGCATTGCGGGTCGGCATCACGCAATCGAACATATCCACCCCGCGTCTTACCCCTTCCACCAGATTTTCCGGAGTCCCCACCCCCATGACATAACGGGGACGATCCCGAGGGAGAAGGGGCATCGTCCAGTCCATCACCTCATACATCAGCTCTGCCGACTCGCCGACGGAAAGGCCGCCGACGGCGTAACCCTCGAAGCCGAGTTCGAGCAGATCGGCGACGCTTTGCGCGCGCAGATCACGATGCATTCCCCCCTGGACAATGCCGAACAGAGCCGCGCCGTCGTCGAACCGACGCGCCTGGCGGCAGCGAGCGGCCCAACGACTGGAACGGGCCGTCGACTCGGCCACATATTCACGACTGGCCGGATAAGGGATGCATTCATCGAAAGCCATGATGATATCGCTGCCCAGCGCTTCCTGGATAGCGATGGAGGACTCGGGAGTCAGGACATGGGCGGCGCCGTCCAGATGCGACTGGAAGCGAACTCCCTGCTCATCAATCTTGCGCAGCTCGCCGAGGCTGAAAACCTGGAATCCGCCGCTGTCGGTGAGAATCGGACGATCCCAGTTCATAAAACGATGCAGGCCGCCTAGGGCCCGAACCCGCTCGTGGCCCGGGCGCAGAAGCAGGTGGTAGGTATTGGCCAAAATCATCTGCGCCCCGATCTCCTTGAGGGTTTCGGGGTACATGGCCTTCACCGTCGCCTGGGTTCCCACCGGCATGAAGACCGGCGTCTCAACGTCGCCGCGCCGGGTATGCAGACGTCCGCGCCGGGCGCGTCCGTCCTCGTGCAGCAGATCAAAACCGAAAGAATTCACATCATACCGAACTGAAAGAGTGGGTGTCTAACTGAGCGTCAAAGAATCGGATTACAGAATCAGCATGCAGTCGCCGTAGCTGAAAAAGTGAAACTCCTCGCGCACCGCCATGCGATAAGCCTCCAAAACAAATTCCCGACCGGCCAAAGCGGAGACGAGCATGAGCAGGGTCGATTTCGGCAGATGGAAATTGGTAATCAAGGCATCGACGATTTGGAAGCGAAAGCCGGGATAAATGAAGAGATCGCTGCTCCCTTCCCCGGCGCGCAGGCGCCCATTGGCATCCACCGCGTGCTCCAGGGCCCGGGTGGTGGTGGTACCGAGAGCGAAGACCCGGCGCCCTTCCTCTTTGGCGCGGTTGACCGCGACGGCGGTTTCCTCCGGCACCACATAGGGTTCCTGATGCATGCGGTGTTCACGAATATTGTCCACCCGTACCGGCAGAAAGGTGCCAAGACCGACATGCAGGGTCAGGGGATGAATCTCTACCCCCCGCCCACGGAGGTCTTCGAGCGTGCGCTCGGTGAAATGCAGACCGGCGGTGGGTGCGGCCACCGCGCCGCCGGCGCGGGCGAAAACCGTCTGGTAGCGGGCACGATCGGCGTCATCGGCTTCGCGGCGGATGTAGGGCGGCAGGGGAATGCGACCCTCCCGTTCCAGGACATCGGTAAAATCCCCCGGGCAGGTAAACCGGATATGCCGGTAAGGGGGTTCCCCGCCGGGCAGGACAACCCCTTCGATACTGGCGCCGAGACATAGACGGGAGCCGGGACGGGGGGGCTTGGAGCACTTGGTCAGACAAGCCCATTCCTCGCCGGCGGAAGCCAGGCGGCGTACGAGAAAGACCTCGATGCGTCCGCCGCTCTCCTTTTCCCCCAGAAGCCGGGCCGGAATGACGCGTGTATCATTGAGAACAAGCAGATCACCGGGTCGGAAACAGGAGCCCAAGTCACGAAAGGCGGCCGAGCGGATCTCCCGGCTCTCCCGCCGCAGAACAAGCAGCCGGGCATCCTCCCGTTCGGGCCTGGGATACTGGGCAATCAGGCCTTCGGGGAGCGCGAAATCAAAATCGTCAAGGAGCATTAAAACCTACGTCGAAAGGGCCGAATCGGGAACTCAATCAATCACAAAGCAGGACCAAAAGTCAATTCCTTTCGGTCTTCTAGCCGCGCACCAGATAAACGGTAAGAAGCCCTGCGAACATCAGGAAAGCCCCCATGAGCCGCAGGCTTTGGTCCGGAAGGACAAGCATCCGGCGCAGGGCATTTTTCATCCCGCCGGGGGAAAGAAACCACGGGATACCCTCAATAATCATCCAGACACCCAGAAGGGAAAGAAAAAATTCCATGCCCGCCCAACCTTTCCGGCAAACTGCCTACAATCTGGCAGAATATTTGCATAATGCAGTGAACTTTCGGGCTCATCTTAAAGATTTGCCGCCTTTCCGTCAAGGGCGGCATCGCACCCTGAAAAAGCCGTTGCCGACGGGACGCGCTCAAGGGTATGGTGTTTGAATTGGCCGGCGCACGGACTCGCCACTCCCCTAACTAACCACCTCACTTTTCACAGACCTTTTTCAGGGTTTTGACGAAGCAGTCGGTGCTTTCACCAACCCTCTTTCGGAAGTTTCGGGTGCAGATGCTTTCTCTCAAGACGAAATTTCTCATACTGTCGACACTGATCGCCCTGATGGTGGTGTCTCTGAGCATCTGGCACCACCTGAGCGCCCAGCGCGAGACCCTGAACCAGCTGGCCCTGCAGCACAGCCGGATTCTCGGCGATACCATCCGCAACAGCGTCATCACCTTTATGCGCAGCGGCGAAAACGACCGGGTCGCGCAGATCCTCAAAGAGATTCAGACGGAACCGAGCCTGGAACTGGTCCAGATCTTCGACGAGTCGGGACGCATCCTGCGCGCCGGCAACCCGGAGAGTGTCGGCGATCTGGTGCCCGCCATCGACCTGATCGCCTACCGCTCGCAGCAGTTCTCCAGTCGTCACGAGCACAACGGCCGGCTCTATCAGGCCCGCATCCTCCCCATCTTCAACGAACCCGACTGCCACTCCTGCCATGATCCCAGCGAACGGGTTCTCGGCATTCTCAGTATCCACATCGCCATCGACGATCTGGCGAGTATGCACAAAGACCTCAATTTCCGGGCCATGGCTTCCTCCATCCCGATGATCCTCTTTCTGATCCTGGCCATCACCGGCTTTGTCCTCTACTATGTGGAAAAACCCCTGCGCAGCCTGGTCGGAGCCATGAACCATCTGGAACGGGGAGAGTTCGATCAGGCGACGGTCTCGCTCACCAACTCGAAGGAAATGTCACAGCTCTCCGATAAATTCAATCGCATGGTCGAGCGGCTCCGCGGCCAGATTCAGGAGATGGTCCGCCAGGAACGGGAAATCGCCATCAGCAAGGAGAAGCTCGCCCATCAGGAACAGATCGAAACGATGAACAGCACCCTGGAGGAGCGCCTCAAAGAGATCGAATACCTCAATACCTCGCTGGAACAGCGCATCGGCGAGATCGAGGAAGCCAACTACCGTATCGCCGACCTCGCCGGCGAGCTGGAGAGCAAAAATACGACTCTGCAGCAGGCGGTCACCCGCCTCTCCGCCCTTTACAACATGGGTCTGGCGATCAACTCGACGATGAACCAGAGCAAGCTCTTCCACCTGCTCATCGAAGCCACCGTCGATACTCTCAAGGCCAGCGCCGGCTACATCCTGCTTTTCGACCGGGAAACCCACGAGCTGACCATCGACGGTTCCTTCGGACTACCCACCCCTCCCACGTCCGGCATGCGCATCCCCCTGGAAACCGGCGGCGTCTCCCACTGGGTAATCGAAAACCGCAAGCCGCTTCTGATCCAGAACATCAACGACGCCGGTCATTTCAACAAGGTGAGCCGGCTCGGATTCACCCGCGAGACGGTGATTTGCGCTCCACTGATGGTCAACGGCGAACCGATCGGCACCATCACCATGGCCAACCGCCGTGACGGCTCGTCTTTCTATACCGAAGACCTGGAACTCCTCTCCACCATCGCCGCCCAGGCCAGCATCGCCATCAAAAATGCCCAGCTCTACGAAGAGCAGCAGAACACCTACCTGAATACGGTACAAGCCCTGGTTTCCGCCATCGAAGCGAGCGACGCCTACACCCACGGCCACTCGGAGCGGGTTACGCGCATCAGCCTGGCCCTCGGCCGCCGTCTCAGCCTCCCCCCCGAACGGCTCAAGCGCCTGGAACAGGCGGCGATCCTGCACGACATCGGCAAAATCGGCATCGACCGGGAACTCCTCCACAAAAAGGGGGATCTGACCGATCAGAACGTTCAGGCCCTGCATCAGCACCCCCTGATCGGCGTCAAGATTCTGGAACCGATCCAGTTCCTCAAGGATGTGCGCAAAATCATCGCCCAGCACCACGAACGCTATGACGGCAAGGGCTACCCAAACCATCTCAAGGGGGATGAAATTCTCATGGAGGCGCGGATTCTGACCGTTGCCGATACCTTCGACGCGATGATTTCCGACCGCCCTTACCGCGAGGCCCTCTCCTTCGCAGCAGCGGTCGAGGAGATTCGCAACAACACGGGTACCCAGTTCGACCCCGTGGTGGCGGAGACGTTTCTGAAAATGGTGCAAAAAGGGGGATGGCATCAGCACATACCGGTCCGTTCCGGAGCCCCCCAACAGGTCATCGGCGACCCTGTCGTTTCCCTGGACGTAAACGCTTCAACCGGTCACTGATTCCTCCCGAAGAGGAAGAACGCCCCGACACGGGAGCCATGATCGGCTTTTTCCCGCCCCCGAGGAACCTGAATGGGAGATTTTCCCCAGCACCGAACCTGGTCCCTGCGCCATAAAATCATGCTGCCCTTCTTCGCAATCCTCCTGTTGCTCGGCGGCGTGGCGACCGGAAACTTCATCCTGCTGATGAACGGGGCCATCCACGAAACCGTCGATGACCGGCTAACCTCGGGGCGCGACGCCATTTTCCGGGAAATCAAAAACCAGGAATTCCTTCTACAGAACTATGCCGAACTGATCGCCTATGCCTACCGGATCCCGCCCGGCGGCGCAATCCCCCAAGCCTTTCCCCGGGAGCACGAGCCGCTTCTGGCCAGCCTGGCGCGCAGCGACATCGAGGCGGAATTCCTGCCCGTCGCTCAGTGGCGGGAACTTCCCGACACCGACCTGCGCGAGTTGGTCGATCACGCCATCCGCAGCTCCCGCCCCCGTTTTCGCTTTCTCAGCACCCCGTCGCTGCCGCCGACGCTAACCGTTGCCAGTCTCCTCCCTCAGGACGTACGGAAAGCCCAGGTGCTGATCCTGCGCACGCCGGTCAAAACCTCGTTTCTGAGCACCCATTCCATCGGCTTCGGGGCGCGAACGTCACTGCTGAACCTGTCCGGGGAAGTCCTCACCGCCAGCGATCCCGCCCACCCTCCCCCCGGTCTTTCCCCCGACGAATTGGCAAAAGTCATCGCCGGGGATTCCCTGATCCGGGTGGTCGATACCGGCAAGTATCTCTACAGCGCCATTCCCCTCGGCACCTCCGAGCTGGTGCTTGCGGTCATCGAAATCCCCATGGCCGGCCTTGACGCCCTGGTCAACAATCTCATCCTGAAAGGGGTCGCTACCCTGGCCTTCTTCGTGCTCCTCGGCGGCTTCCTCTATTACCAGCTCCTGCAACGGCAGATCATGACCCCCGTCCAGTCCCTGCTGAAAGCGACCCAGACCCTGAGCTGGGGGAATTTCGATTTCCGCATCGAACAGAACCGAACGGACGAATTCGGGCAGGTAGCCCGTTCCTTTAACCTCATGGCGGAGAAACTGCGCGCTCTCTACGCCGACCGCCTGCGCCAGGAAACAGAGCTGGCGGCGGCCGAGGAAGAGCTGCGCTATCAGTCGCTACTCAGCGAAAAAAATCGCCAGATCGAAGAGGCCAACACCGAACTCACAGCCCACGTCAACGACCTTTCGGCCCTCTTCAGCCTGATCCAGGAGATGATTGGTTCCCTCGATCTCGATATTCTTTTCGGCCGAATGCTTCAGATCATCAAGGATGTCGTCCCCTGCGACGAACTGTTGCTGCTGCTTTACCGGGAAGAAAAGGAAGACCTGGAGGTCCGCCGAACCCTCGGACTCGACCCGGAGGGCAAGCACCGGAAGATGTTTCACGCGCACGACGGTTTCATGGGAGAGCTCATCCGTCGGCGGGAATGCCTGCATGTCCGCGATCTCGGGAAAGAGCAGAACCGGTTTTTGGAGGACTATCTCGATGACTATCCCGAGACCCGTTCCCTGCTCGGAGTGCCGATGATCCTCAAGGATCAGCTTCTCGGCATCGTTAATCTGCACAAGAAAGAGAACGGCGGCTTCAGCGAACGGGAGATCCGACTGGTTCAGGCAATCACCGCCCAGGCCGCCATTGCCATCGAAAATGCCCGCCTTTACCAGCAGACCCGGGATCTTTCCAATACCGACACCCTGACCCGGTTGGCCAACCGCCGGTTCTTCCAGATCGTCCTGGAGAAGGAATTCGCCCAAGCCCGGCGTTATGGCACGAATTTCAGCCTGATCATGATCGATATCGATCACTTCAAATGTTACAACGACACCCACGGACATCTGCAGGGGGACAGGGTTCTGCGGGACGTGGCGCAGATTCTTAAGGAGAATATCCGGGAGATCGATCTGGCGGGGCGATTCGGCGGCGAGGAATTCATCATCCTCATGCCCAGAACCAGCAAAGAGGGGGCCCGCGCCGCCGCCGAAAAACTGCGCCGGTGCGTGTACGAGCGGGATTTTCCGGGAGCGGTCCTGAGCCAGCCCAAAGGGCGGCTTACCCTTTCCCTGGGAATCGCCGAGTTCCCCGAGGACGCCGACAGCCTGGAAGCGCTCCAAGAACGGACCGACCAGGCCCTGTATCAAGCCAAGAAAAACGGTCGTAACCGGACGGTCGCCTGGAACTCGGTCGCCCCGCCCCTCCCCTATCTCAACGTTCTCCCCTTAAACCTCGAAGAGGAGTAAATCAGCGTCGGGACCGGCGTCCCGGCTTCCTTGAAACGCCCCCTTCGAGTAGAACCCGCCCCTCCCGTTCCCGTCCAGCCAGACGCAGCGCCTCCGCGACCAAGGCGCGCTGCTCCGGCAGATGCCAAAGAAGCAGCGCTTTTTGCAACTTCCTCTCCTTTTCGGTACGCGCCACATACAGCTTCTCTCCGGTCAGGGGATCGCGCCCGGTGTGGTAGATGCAGGTTGAAAGCGTCCCGGGGGTCGGCGTAAACTCCTGAACCTGTTCAACCCGCAAATGGTGTTCGCGCAGGAAGAGGGCGACATCGACCGTATCGGAAAGGGTGGCGCCGGGGTGCCCGGCAATCAGATAGGGAACCACCGCCTGACGCAATCCGGCCGCCGCGCTGCGCTCGCGGAAACGCTGGAGGAAATTGATGAAAATTTGCGGACCGGGCTTGCGCATCACCTTCGTCACCGCTGCGCTGGTCGACTCGGGGGCGACCTTGAGCAGACCGCCGATGTAACGGGAAAGGAGGGCATCGAAATAGTCGGGCTGTCGCTCCAGCAGATCGTAACGCACCCCCGAAGCGACGAAAACATGCTTGACCCGAGCATGGCGACGGACCCGGTCGAGAAGCCGCACGGCCCGCCGATCGTCGACGCGCAGATGTTTGCAGGGCTTCGGGAAGAGGCAGCCGGAACGGCGACAGACCTGTTTTGCCTGCTCGTCGCCGCAGTCGAGACCATACATATTGGCGGTGGGGCCACCGATATCGGTGATGGTCCCGCGAAAGTCGGGATGTTCGGTCAAGGCATCGACTTCGGCCAAAATCGAAGACTCGGAGCGGGATTGGATCAGCTTGCCCTGATGATGGGTAATGGCGCAGAAGGCACAGCCACCGAAACAGCCGCGATGGCTGGTAATGGAGAAGCGGATTTGCTCATAGGCGGGAATCGGCTGATCGTAGCTCGGATGGGGCGTTTTCCGAAAGGGCAAGGAATAAAGGCGATCGAGCTGTTCCTCGGAGAGGGGGAACGCCGGAGGATTGACCACCAAGGTCCGTGTGCCGTGACCCTGAGACAGGGGGCGGGCGTTGGCGGGGTTCTGTTCGCGCTCGGCGAGGCGGAAGGCTTCACCGAAAGCGGCGGGATCGGCGGCGACCTCCTCGAAAGAAGGCAGACGCAGGCAATGCTCCGGAACTTCGGAAGTCAGCCAAGCAGTGCCGCGAATGTCGGTCATCGCCTTGAGCGCCTCGCCGGCGGCGGCTCGCCGCGTCACTTCCAGGAGGGCCGCCTCAGCCATGCCGTAAAGAAGCAGATCGGCCTTGCTGTCGACCAGTACCGAGCGGCGCACGGCGTCATCCCAGTAGTCATAATGGGCCAGCCGCCGCAGGCTCGCCTCGATGCCGCCGATGAGAACCGGCAATCCCTTGAAGGCACCTTTGAGTGCCGCCGTGTAGGCGATCACCGCCCGGTTGGGACGAGCGCCGGCCCGCCCTCCGGGAGTGTAGGCATCGTCCCGGCGAATCTTTTTCGCCGCCGTGTAATGGTTGACCATGGAATCCATAGCCCCAGCCGAGACCCCAGCAAAAAGCCGGGGACGGCCCATCACCCGTAAAGCCTCCGGATTCCGCCAGTCCGGCTGGGCAAGGATTCCCACCCGGTAGCCTTCCGCTTCCAGCAACCGGGCGAGCAGCGCCACGCCGAAGGAGGGATGATCGACATAGGCGTCGCCGGAGACCAAGAGCACATCCAGCTCGTCCCACCCCCGAGCGGTCATTTCCGCCTTGGTCATGGGGATGAAGGCATGTTCCGTATGGCGTTTCAGAAGCCCTGATCCTTCACGAATGCCGCCACCGAGCGTTCGCTCGCCCAAGTGAAGAAATAACCCCGCTCGCGGTGAAAGACGACGCTCTTAGAACCGATGCCGTGTTTGTCGCAAGCGGTGCAGGTGCGGGTGTTATAGGCCTTGGAACGGCGCGAAACACTTTCCATGAAAAGCTCCCGAAAAAGATCAGGGATAGAGGGGAACGACGTCCAGCCCTGCCGTTTCGGGGAAGCCGAACATCAGGTTCATGTTCTGCAGCGCCTGTCCGGCCGCCCCCTTGACCAGATTGTCGATGGCGGAAACAACGATCACCCGGTGGGTGCGGGGGTCGGCGACAACACCGAGATCGCATTGGTTGCCGCCGCGCACCCAGGCGACATTGGGCAGACTCCCCTGGGGCTGGACGCGAACAAAAGGCTCGCCGCGATAGTATTCGGCAAAAAGCGCGACCAGCCGGGCGGTGTCGGTCTTTTCCCGAAGGTCGGCGTAACAGGTCGAGAGAATGCCGCGATTGATCGGCAAGAGGTGCGGGGTGAAATTGACCACGACCGGCGCGCCGGCAAGATCACTCAGGGTCTGTTCGATCTCCGGGGTGTGCCGGTGCTTGGTCACACCGTAGGCCTTGAAGCCTTCGTTGACTTCACAGAAGAGACTGTCGACCTTGGCCGCACGCCCGGCGCCGCTGGCGCTCGACTTGCTGTCGATAATCAGGGTTGCCGGATCGATCAGCCGCTCTTTCAAAAGCGGGGCCAACGCCAGGGCCACGCTGGTTGGATAGCAGCCGGGATTGGCCACCAGACGCGCCGGACGGATGCGGTCCCGGTAAAGCTCGGGCAGCCCATAGGCCGCTTCGGCCAGCAGTTCCGGACTGGTGTGGGGCTGATACCAGGCTTCGTAAAGAGCGGCATCTTTCAGCCGATAGTCAGCGGAGAGGTCGACGACCTTCATCCCCGCCGCCAGCAATCCGGGAACGAATTCCATGGCGGTCTTATGGGGGAGTGCGGTAAAGACGAAATCGGCCTTGTCGGCAACGATTCCGATCTCTACCGGGTCGCAGACCAGATCGGTGCGTCCGCGCAGGGAGGGGAAAACCTGCTCAAAAGGCTCGCCGGCATTCTGCCGGGAGGTGACGCAGGTAATTTTGACATGCGGATGATTGGCCAGCAAACGGTAGAGTTCAACCCCCGTATAGCCGCTGGCGCCGACAATGGCGACCCGGATCATGGCAGACTCCTCGAACGGGAAAAGGGAAACCCGAGGGTTTCCCTTTTCCGATGGAATTGACCGCATTCCCGGCGGGAATGAACCCCCGCGAGAAATCGCGACGATTAACGCTTGGAGAACTGGAAGCTGCGGCGGGCGGCGCGCTTGCCGTATTTCTTCCGCTCTTTCGCACGGCTGTCGCGGGTGATGAACCCGGCTTTTTTCAGCACCGCGCGCAGTTCAGGATCAGCGTCGAGCAGGGCCTTGGTGATGCCGTGCTTGATGGCGCCGGCCTGCCCCGAGGGACCACCGCCGCAGACATTGACGGAAATATCGAATTTACCGATGTTGTCGGTCAACTCCAGCGGTTGGCGGACAACCATCTTGGAGGTTTCCCGACCGAAAAACTCATCCAGGGAACGGTTGTTCACCACGATGTTCCCCGCGCCGGGCTTCATCCAGACCCGGGCGATGGAGGTTTTTCTTTTACCGGTCGCGTATAATTTCTGCTCGGCCATTCTATCTTATCTCCTCGTATCGATCCTAAAAAACCAGTTCCTTGGGCTGCTGGGCGGCATGGGGATGCTCGCCACCGGCATAGACCTTCATCTTGCGAAACATCTGCCGGCCCAGTTTGTTCTTGGGCAGCATACCTTTGACCGCCTTCTTGATCAGGTCTTCGGGCTTCTTCGCGATCAGCTTTTCAGCGTTGATCGCGCGGATGCCGCCGGGGAAGCCGCTGTGGCTGTAGTAGACCTTCTCGGCCATCTTGGTGCCGGTCAGCCTGACCTTGTCGGCATTGAGAACAACGACGAAATCGCCGGTGTCAACGCTCGGGCTGTAAATAGCTTTGTGCTTGCCCCGCAAAACCCGGGCAATTTCGGTAGCCGCCCGACCCAGAACCTTACCTTCCAGATCGACGACGAACCATACTCTTTTGATATCCGATTCTTTGGCGACTTGCGTACTCATGAAATTCCTCTCTATGCGTAAACTGTGAATTTGGGTAACGGGGACTCACAGAAGAGCTGAAAATAAAGAAGGCAAGGTCGAATGTCAAGGATTTTTTATGGGGAATCCCGCATTCCCCCCACGTAGACAGGATTATTTCATCGGGTTTTCCCCCGCCTTGATCTGCGACAGCACCCGGGGTGGCAAAACCAGCACCAGAGGATCCTCCCGAACCCGGTCGACAAAGGCGCGCCACAGGGCAGTAAGGCGTCCCATCCGCGTCCCCCGGGACTTGAGCGCCACCCACAGGGCGAGGAAAAAACTGACGAGCAGATTGACTACCCCGATCAGCAGAACGAAGACCAGATTAAGCAGAAACGCCGCCAGGGGCAGTTCATCTCCGGACATGACATAGCCGAGGTTGGCCGAGGAAAAAGCGATATGACGGATATCCAGGGGCAGGCCGACCAGTTTGCCGAGATAGCCGGTCACGCCGAGAAGGAGTCCGAAAATAAAGTTTCCGGCCAGCGATCCGTAATTATCGTGCAGATAATCGGCGAAGCGTGCTTGCAGGGCGGGCGGCAGCAGGGCCTGGACCAACGGATTGCGCCGCAGGCGTTGGCGTACGTCGAGATAGGCGGCGCGATTGTCGAAGAAGCCCGCGACGAGACCGGAAAAAAAGAGCCAGACCCCGGCGATGGCGGCATGGAGCAAGGCCAGGCTCAACAAGGGGTGCAAAGCACGCAGCTGATAAGTAGCCGCCTCTGCCGGAAGAAGTGGGGCACCGCTGAAATAACGATAGAGCCCGCCGATCAGCAGCGCCACGGCCACGGCAACGGAGACATTGCCGATGACGGCAGCGAACTGGGAACGGGAAACCTGAATAAGCAAAGCCGCCAGCTTTCTCTGGTTAGCCCGCCCCTGCTCCTCCCGCTCCACCGCACCGGCAAAGCAGGCGGCGGTCATCGCCGGCTGCTTGGTCGCCACGGTAAAATGCAGCATGTGGATGAAGACAAAGCCGAGACCGTAGTTCAGACTGACGAGAAAGGTTTCGGCCACCGGCTTCAGCGGCAACTCGACGATCCACAGCTTGAGCAGAGCCATCAGGGCAATGATTACCCCCGCTCCCGCCGCCGAACGCAGCATGGCCAGATATTCGCGGCCGTCACGGGTGATGTAGTGTTCACCGTGGTTGCTGGCACTTTCCGTGATGTTGCGGGCCAAAAGCCGCACATTGCGCTGCCAGAGAAGACGCGGGCTGTGGCGCTCGGCACTGGCCTGAACCAGACGCTTGAAAAGGCGGCCCCGAGCCGCGCCGCCGACGGCGGGGTCGGACGAGAGGACATCGAGCAAATCCTCGATCCGCGAAAAGGTTTGATCCAGGCGTTCGAGCAGGTGTGCCAGAGAGATGGTTGTCCCCCGGGTCAGGATTTTCTTGCGGAACCGGTAGATCTGTTCGCGGCATTGCTCGAGCAGCACCCGGGCGTGACAATCGTCGCTTTCCGGAAGTTCAGGATGATTCAAATGAGCGCGGGCTTGTTCTACATAAAGAGCAATTTCCCGCTGCAGGGCGACAAAGGCCGAATCGCTTTGCGAGAGAGCGGGATCAAGACGCATCAGCTCCGGCTCGAGCTCCTCGGCAGCCCCCCAGATGGAGAGCATTTCCAAGGCATAAAGCGCGGCCTCCACTGGAGCCAGCGATGGGTCACGATCTTCCGGCAGGATCAGGACGCGACGGGCCGTCGAAAAGAGCCGGCTCCAGGCGTCGTCGGGAACGGCGGCAACCCAGGGAGGGTCCATCTCCTGATGAAAGATCAGGGGCAGGACATCGCGCAGATAGTTGCGAACGGGTGGAGTGGGGCTGAAATGTTCGTGACAGCGCTCGGCGAATTCCCGCACGAATCCGCGACGGGAAAAGACCCCGAGGCCGGCGAAGGCGTTGAAAAACTGCGTCTGCGTTAGCCAGAGGCGAAGGCCGTCGAACACTGCGGGAGGAAAAAAATCAGACGTTTCCAGGGCGACCGCAAGATAATCGATACGTTCCTCGGCCCAATCCCGCCGTTCCGGGGTTTTCGGGCGCAGCCAATCGACAACCATGACCAGGGTTTCCAGGCCATCACCACTCTCGTTGCCAGCGAGGCGGTGCAACAGTCCCTGAAAATCCTCTTCTGAAACGGTGTTCGTGGGCAAGAGCTCGGACAAAGGCAAACTCCCAGGGATTAGTAGAGAGAGGTTCGGATAAGCGGCGGCTATTGTAAAGAGCTTGCCGGGCAAAGGCCAAGCAATAAATCTTCGAGAAGCAAGCGACCCGACCCGCTGGACGGAAAACCCTTCCGCCTGCCGTTCCTCTCTGCTATAGTTGCAGCACTTTTACCGCCGTGAAAAATCCGAGGAGAAGTCATGTCCATCCCCCCCCGCAAAATCCTTCTGGCCACCGATTTCAGCGCCCGCAGCGACCGGGCCGAGGCCCGCGCCCTGGCCTTGGCTCATCAATACGATTGTAAATTACTGGTTGTGCATGTCCTCGAGCGGCAACCCAAGACACGCCTGGCTCGGCGCACCCGTTTCTCCCCTCAGTCCCGGCCCGACAACCGCCTTATCGAAAGCGCCAAACGGCAGCTTCTCAATGCCCTGGTGCAAGGCGGAAACCGGGTCGCCGTGCGCATCGAAGAAGGGCATCCCTCGAAGACGGTTTTACGCATCGCCCGGGAAGAGGGCTGCGATCTCATCGTCACCGGCGTCGCCCGCAACGAAATGCTCGGGCGCTTCACCCTCGGCGAGACCGTGGACGAACTCATGCGCGACTCCCCGATCCCTTTGCTCATCGTCACCGACCGGGTCCATGGCCCCTACAACAACATCGTCGTCGCCTCGGATTATTCCGACGCCTCGCGCCAGGCGCTGGAAGCCGCCGCCGCCTTCTTCCCCGACCGGACCCTGCGCATTCTTCACGCCCACGGCGCTCCCGGTTCCTACGCGGTGGAGGATGTGGAGAGCTACCGCGAGCAGATGCGTCTGGCCTCCCGGCGGGAATATCTGGCCTTTCTCGACACCGTCAACCTTCCCGAAGAGCAGCGCGCGCGTTTCGAAGTGCTGATCGAGGGTGGCAATCTCACCGAATTGTTGCAGGATCTGGTCGAAAGTTCCTCCATCGACCTGGTCGTTCTCGGCTCCCGCATGCGGGGCCTCTTGCCCGAAGCCTTCGTCGGCAGCGTCGCCAAGCGCGTCGTTTCCGCCCTTCCCTGCGACGCTCTGGTGATTCGCGGCCACAAGGCCTGATTCCCGCATGGAAAGTATGGATTTTCTTTATCTCGTCGTCCCCCTTCTCCTCCTCGGCGTGGTGCTCGCGGCGGTCTGGCTCGATCGCTGGAGCGTCCCGGTAATTCTGGTCGCCCTCGGCGTCGGTATTGTCGTCGGCAGCGATGTCCTCGGCATCTGGCACTTCGACAACGTCGAAGCGGCCAACAACCTGGCCAATGCCGCCCTGGTCTTCATCCTCTTTCATGGCGGGCTCGCGACCAAGCAAACCGACTTCAAGGCAGTCGCCCTGCCGGCCGGAGGGATGGCGACCTGGGGCGTCATCCTCACCGCCGCGACCACCTCCGCATTTCTCCACTTCGTGCTGGGGTGGGAGACGTCGATGTCCCTACTGCTCGGCGTACTTATCTCGTCAACCGACGCGGCCGCGACCTTTTCCATCCTGCGCCGTCAGTCCCTCCCCTCCAAGCTGTCCTCGACCATCGAGATCGAAAGCGCGGCGAACGACCCGATGGCCATCCTGCTGACCCTCGTCGTCGTGGAGGGACTGTCGTCCGGTTCCAGCGGCGGGTTGCTGATCGTGCCCTTGTTCCTGTGGAAGTTCCTGGCCGGTCCGCTGATCGGCTGGTTGATGGCGCGGGGCGCGCTGGCGATCTTCAACCGGCTCAACCCGCAGGAGCGCGGCTATTACTACGTGCTTCTGCTCGCGGTCGTTCTTTTGACCTACGGCGTCTCCGAGCTTGCCCGGGCGAGCGGCATGCTGGCGGTATTCACCGCCGGTTTCGTCATGGGAAACCGGCATTTCATCTACAAGCAGGGCATTCGCAATTTTTCGGCCGCGCTGTCGATGATCGCCAACATCGGCGTCTTCGTGATGATGGGCCTGCTGGTCTTTCCCAGCCAATGGTCGACCTTGTGGATCAACGGGATCATCCTGTTTCTGGTGCTGACGTTCATCGCCCGCCCCGCCGCCGTGTGGCTCGGCACCTTCGGCATGAAGCTCGGGACCCGCGAACGGCACTTCATGTGCTGGGCCGGCCTGCGCGGCGCGGTTCCCATCGTCCTCGCGACCTACCCCATGGCCGCCGGCCTGCCCATCGGCGAAGAGGTGTTCAATCTCGTCTTCTTCGCGGTCCTGCTCTCGATTTCCATGCAGGGGTCGACACTCGGCACCCTGGCCCGTCGCCTCGGCCTGTCGGAACCGGCGCGGCCGCAGCCGCGTTACGGCCTCGAACTGGTGGCGATGGCTCATAGCGACCTCGATCTCTTCGTCATCGACCTGCCCGGTCCGCAAGGCCGGCCGGGCCAAAGGATTCGCGACCTGGCTCTCCCCCCCCGCGCCTTGATCACCCTGGTCACGCGGGGCCGCGAGGTCGTCGCTCCGACCGGTCACACCCGCCTGCTCGGATGGGATCAGGTGACCGTTCTTGCCCGCGCCGAGGATGAAGAGGAGGTGCGCGCGGCCCTGCTGCAACCCTTCGAGCGTCCGGTCGAACCCGAGGAGCCCACCACCCGGGTCCTCGATGTCGAACCGACCCTTTCGCCGCGAGCGGCCGACGCCGGGCCAAGGAAGACGATCCTGCTCGGCCACGGCCGCGTCGGAGCCGTGCTGGCCGACTTCCTGCGCCGGCGCCGGCTGCCGTTCATCGTGATCGAGCAGGACTTGACAACCGTTGACGGGTTGCGCCGCGCGGGAGTGCCGGTGATCCACGGCGAAGGCGGTAAGCCGGCGGTCCTTGAAAGCGCGGGGATCGCCGACGCGCGGCTTCTGCTCATTACCTCGGCGGAGCCCGTTACCGTGCGTCGCGCCGTCGAGTACGCACGCCAGGTGAATCCGGCGATCGAAATCGTCATCCGCGTCCACCAACCCGCCGAGTTCAATCAGCTATCCGCCATTCCCCAGACGCAATGCATCTACGGCGAGATGGAGATCGCCTACGCGATGGCTCGCCTCATGTTGCTCGCCTCGGGCGTCAGCGTCATCGAGGCCGAAGCGATTCTCATGGACGCCCGCCGCGATCAGAGCGGTCCGGGCATCCCCCGCACCCGCATTACCGAAATCCACGTGCCGGCTACGTCACCGGCGATTGGCAAGAAGCTTTCCGAGCTGGGGCTGCCGCGGGGAACGCTGTTGATCACCATCTCCCGCAACGATGAGTTCGTCGTGCCCAACGGCCAGACGGAAATCCTCGCCGATGACGCCCTGCTGGTGCTGGCGGATACGGAAGCGGCCCGTCGTATCGAACAGCTGGTTCTCCCGTCACCGGCCGATGCCTCGTGAGTGAAATCGGAATCCAACCGGTCAGTGCGTCGCGCCGTGAATAGAGCCCCCTCCTTCTCCTCGCGTCATTTTCTGCCGGCGCTCTTCGTCGTTTGCGTTTGGGGGATGTCCTTCGCCGTCACCCGCGTGACCGTGCAGGAGATCCCGCCCTTCACCCTCGCCTTTCTGCGCTTCGCGCTGGCGAGTCTGCTGATCTGGCCCCTGGCCCGCCGTCATCGCCATACGCGCATCGACCGCGAGGATCGCGGCGCCCTCTTCCTGCTCGGCTTCATCGGCGTCACCGTCTACTTCGGCTTTGAAAACTTCGGCCTCAAATACACCACCGCCACCCACGGCGCCCTCATCGTCGCCACCATCCCCCTGACCACCGAGGCGGTCAACGCCATCCGCCACCGCCGCCGCCCGCGCATGGCGGTGATCGCCGGGCTCCTCGTCGCCCTGGCCGGGGTCGGCCTGCTGGTCGGACCCGACAAGGGCGAGGCGACCCTGCTGGGCGATCTGCTCATGTTCGCCGCCGTCACCAGTTGGGTCGGCTACACCTTTCTCGCCGACCGGCTCACCGCCCGCTATCCGAATCTACTTTTGACCTTCCGTATCATGACCGTCGGCACGATGACGTTGCTCCCTGGCGCCCTGTTTGAAATCCTCATCCAACCCCTGCCCCGCCCTTCCCTCGCCGCCTGGGGCGGCGTCCTCTTTCTCGGCGCCTCCTGCTCGGCCCTGGCCTATCATCTGTGGAACCAGGCCATCCCCGCCCTCGGCGTCGGCCTCACCAACCACCTTCTCTACGGCATCCCCCTGGTCGGCGCCCTCACCGGCGTCCTCGCCCTCGGCGAACCCCTGACCCCGAACATCCTCATCGGCGGCACCCTGATCGTCGGCGGGGTCTTTATGGCGATAAAGAAAGGGGGAGAGCAGAAAGAGAAAGCAGGATAAAACCATCTCCCTCTCCCCTATCCTCCCCTCAAGGCTTGCGCTCAGGTTCGGGCTGGGCTATATATTCCCGACGCATTAAATTCCAAGGAGAATCCCTATGATTACCGCTATCAGCCCGCTGGACGGGCGCTATGCATCGAAAGTTTCCGAACTGGGAGAGTGTTTTTCCGAATACGCCCTGCTGCGCAACCGGGTGAAGGTCGAGGTGCTGTGGCTGCTTGCCCTCTGCGCCGAGCCGGGCATCCCCCAATGCCGCCCGGTCAGCGCCGAGGAGGAGGCCCGGCTGCGCGCCGTCGTCGCCGATTTCACCCCGGCCGAGGCCGAGAAAATCAAGGCCATCGAGGCGGTGACCAACCACGACGTCAAGGCGGTCGAATATTATCTGAAAGAGCAGATCGCCGGCACCAGCCTCGAGGAGCTTTCCGAGTTCATCCACTTCGCCTGCACCTCGGAGGACATCAACAACCTTTCCCACGCCCTGATGCTCAAGGACGGTCTGGCGGCGCTGCTGCCGGTGCAGGAGGAGATCATCACCGGCATCGCAAAACTGGCCGCCGACTTCAAGGATGTGCCGATGCTTGCCCGCACCCACGGGCAGACCGCTTCACCGACCACCATCGGCAAGGAGCTGGCGGTCTTCGCCGCGCGCCTGCGCAAGCAGAGCGCCAACATCGCTAACGTCGAACTGCTCGGCAAACTCAACGGCGCCGTCGGCAACTTCAACGCCCACCTTTCCGCCTATCCCAATGTCGATTGGGTGAAACTGACCAAGGGGGTGATCGAGCAGGAACTGGGGCTGACCCAGAACCTCTTCACCACCCAGATCGAGCCCCACGACTACATGGCCGAGCTTTTCGACGCTTTGACTCGCTGGCACACCATCCTCATCGACTTCAACCGCGATATCTGGACCTACATCTCCATGGCCTACTTCGGCCAGAAGACGGTCAAGGGGGAGGTCGGCTCCTCGACCATGCCGCACAAGGTCAATCCCATCGACTTCGAGAACTCGGAAGGCAACTGCGGCCTGGCTAACGCCATCTTCACCCATCTGTCGCAGAAGCTGCCGATCTCGCGCCTGCAGCGGGATCTCACCGACTCGACGGTGCTGCGCAACATGGGGGTCGGTTTCGGCTACAGCCTCCTCGCCTACCGCTCAACCCTTAAAGGGATGAGCAAACTCAAGCTCAACGAGCAGAAACTGGCCCAGGATCTCGACCAGGCATGGGAGGTGCTGGCCGAGCCGATCCAGACGGTGATGCGCAAGGCGGGAATTGACAAGCCCTACGAAAAGCTCAAAGAACTGACCCGCGGCAACGTCATCGACCGCGCCACCCTCCGCGCTTTCATCAACGGTTTGGACCTGGCCGCCGAGGACAAAGCGCGGCTGCTAGAGATGACTCCGGCGAGCTATATCGGCCTAGCGCCCAAAATCGTCGACTGGCTGGAATAGCCACCGGCGACCCGCATCCAAGAATCCTTCGAAACGCAAAAAGGACCGCAATAATGCGGTCCTTTTTGCGTTTTAACCGATGCCCCCCTCAATCCCCCCTGACAAGGGGGAATTGAAAGGGCTTCCATCCTACAACTGCTCGTAAAAAGACGGTTTCACGAATTTGAAGGAAGCAACAAAATCGTCGAAGGCCTGTTCGTCCAGCGGATCATAGGCAACATGCTCGGGCCGCCATTGGGTGTAGTAAAAACCCACCACCCGCTCGCCCCGGCGGGCGAAGACGACCTTTGCCGAGACTTTCTGCTGCTTTACCCGCTCCTTCCCTTCAACCCGGGCCACCAGCGCCGGCCTTCCGTCGAAGGTGGCGGGTTCCAGTTGGGGTTCACCGAAGACGACCCGGCCGGCCCAAAGGAAACGCTTGAAAAACTCCGGCACGCGCTTGTAGAAATCCCTGGAATAACCGAAGGGTTCCTCGGCATAGGCCATGGCCGACTGGCAGGGAAAATAATCGCTGCATTCCTTGGCGAAGGCAATGCTGTAGTCGTCCTCCTCGATCGAAACCAGCGACCAGGGGGCCGGGGGCGTCAAAAAGAGGTATTCTTCCTGCCAGACGACCGTCCCATCGGCCCGGCGCAGGGCAGCCAGAGGGTCGACCGTTGTCGGCGCAGGCCCGGCACAGGCCCCCAGAAGCAGAACAACCATACCAAGCAACAAGGAGCGCATCATGATTTCACCTCCTCGGCGTTGAGTTTTTTCAGCGTTCGGAGGATGTCATGGAAATCCGGAGTGCCGTTACGCATGTAGCGGATAACCCCCTGCCGATCGATGATCACCGTCTTACGGCTGAACATCGGATAGCCGGGAGGCAGGGAGCCGAACCACATGCCGATATGTCCCACCGGGTTGGAGAGGATGGGGAAGGTCAGTTCCAGTTCATCAGACCAGAATTTCAGGGTATTGACATCGTTGCGGCTGACGCCCACCACGCGGGCGTTGAAGCGGTCATAGAGATAGAGATTTCTCTGATGACCCTCCATTTCCCCCGTTCAGATGGGGGTGTAAGCCGCCGGGAAAAAGGTCATGACCAGATGATGCTTGCCGTAGTACTCCAGATCGTAGTTGAAGAGTTTGCCCTGACTGGTCGCGGCGGAAAAGATCGGGGCGCGGTCGCCGACGGACTTCAGCATGACATCCTGTTGACTGACCGGGGCGCAGGCCAGGACGAGACAACATAACAACAAAAGGCTGAAAAGGGATCGACTTCGATGCATGGGGCCTCCTGAATGAGTGAAGATGTGGCACTAAGCTTACCGTACCACTCACTTATTAACAAGTTCCCTTCGATCTACTGTTTTTTCTTGTCGGCCTTGAGCGGCAGCCCACAATGCAGGCAACGACGGAAATACATGGGGATCAGGCCGTTGACGTGAAACAGGTTGCCGCAGCGTGGGCATTTGACAAAAGCCGCAAGACAACTGGCGATACAGGCGAAGACGAACCAGACAGCGAAAACCTTGGCCGTGGCCCGATCCGACTGGGTGATGGTCAGTGTTGTCCAGATGAGCGGGACATAAATGAGGATCACTCCCCACAGGCACCAGCGCCGCCGGCGCACCTTGCTCAAACCCTCAGCATATTGACTGTAATCTTCATTTTCGGACAAGACGACCTCCTGCTGGAATCATGGGGGTAACGGGCGGGTTTAGTTCCGCAGCATGTTCAGGCGGAAATGACTGAACAGGGTGTTCTGGAAGGCCTTGACCACCTTCAGGCTGAGCTTCAAACGTCCCAGCTCCAGCCGGTTGAGTTCTTCCGGATTGATGTAGTTGGTCGGCTCGCGTCCGGCGCGAATCGCCTCGACCTGTCCGCGTAGTCGGAAGAAGACCAGCAGGCTGAAAGTCGCGTCCAGATCCTCGGCCTGCTGAGGCGGCAACACCCCCTGCTCTTTCAGCCACTGGATCTTATCCCGAGTACAGCCGCCGAGCCGACCCCGTTCCAGACAAAGAACCTTGATCCCTTCGGCGATTGCGAAAATTCCGGCCTTTTTAAGATCGATGAGTCCGGCCGGGTCGCCCCCCGGGAGACAACCTTGTTGCGCAGATCGCGGTCGGTGATGATACCGACCGGGGTCTCTTCCTCGCGGACGATGATGCTGGAGACATTTTTCTTCTGCATGATCACGGCCAGGTCGACCACAGTCGTGTCCCCCGAGCAGGTAATCAGATCGCGCCGGCAAAAATCTCCGACCGGGAAGAAAAAGACATTCTCTTCAGTCAACTCCGCACCTCTCGAAACCCCGGAATGAGGATGAACAAACTCAGCCTCAAAAGTTTGTTACAACAGTTTAGCAAAGCTGTCAAACAGTACCATTCATCCGGGGCACGAAAAGCACGGAGCCCGCTCATGCAACAAGCGGGCTCCTTTATTCATCTGCGAAAACGGGGTTGGATCAATAGCGGGCGTCGGCGAACTCCACCCAACCGCCGGCCTGGACCAGTGCTTTGTCGAAGGGGCTGATCTCGAAGCTGAAGGTTTCGGTTTTGCCGCCGGCGACGGCAGTCACCTTCTGTCCGTCAAGATCGACGCTGATCGTGACCTCGCCCTCCTTTTCCAAAGCGAAGAGTCGGTCGAGATCAGCCTTGGGCAACTCGATGGCGAGCATCCCGCCGTTGAAGGTGTTTTGGCGGAAGATGCGAGCGTAACTCTGGGCAATGATGGTATGCACGTCATTGACCTCGAAGACCCAGGGAGCATGCTCGCGGGAAGAGCCGCAGCCGAAGTTCTCGCGGCTGACCACAACCCGGGCCTTTTTCAGCTTCTCGCCCTTGGGATCGAAGCCGTCAAGTTTGAGGTCTTCAAGTATGTAGGGCTTGAGGGCTTCCTTGGTCACCTCGGTCAGATATTTGGCCGGAATGATTTCGTCGGTATTGATGTCGGAACGGTCGAGAAAAATCGCCGGTCCGCCGAAGGTTTTTTTCATGGTCGGTCTCTCCATGTGAAATTTCCATGTAGGGGGGGGGATGGCCATACGCCTTAAGCACACCGCATGCGCCCCTTCATCAGGTTACGACAAAATTACAGCGTCCGCGCATCGGTGATGACGCCCTTGATCGCGGTGGCGGCGGCGGTGGCCGGACTCATGAGATGGACCATCCCTCCCTTGCCCATGCGACCTCTGAAGTTGCGGTTACTGGTCGAGGCGCAGACCTCCCCTTCGGCGAGAACGCCGTTGCTCATCCCCAGGCAGGCGCCACAGGTCGGGTTGGTAACGCAGAAACCGGCTTCCATGAAGATCTGAATGATCCCCTCGGCGAGGGCGTCGCTGAAGATTTTCGGGGTGGCCGGAGAGACGATGCCGCGTACCGTCTCGGCGATCTTTCTCCCTTTGAGAATTGCGGCGACCACGCGCAAATCCTCGATACGGCCGTTGGTGCAAGTCCCGATGTAAATCTGATCAACCTTCGTTCCGGCCATCTCCCCCACGGATTTGACGCAGTCGGGCTTATAGTCGTAGGTGACCTGGGGTTCGAGGGTCGACAGATCGAAGTCGAGCACCTTGTCATAGACGGCGTCATCGTCGGAGATCCACTTGCGGTATTCCTCCAGCGCCGCTTCTTTGCTCTTGAACTCCCCCTGAATGAAAGGCCAGAGATAATTGACGGTGGTCATGTCCGGCATGCAGATGCCGCAGGTAGCACCGGCCTCGATGGCCATGTTGCACAGGGTCATACGCGCATCCATGCTCATGGCATCGATGATCGGTCCTTGGAATTCGAGAACCCGGTCGGTGGCGCCATTGACGCCGACCTGGCCGATGATGAAAAGGATGGCATCCTTGGCGTAAACCCCTTGCGGCAGGGTGCCGGTGAGATTGACGCGAATGGTGGCCGGCTCGCGAAAGGCGCAGACCCCCTTCAAGATGCCGACTTCCAGATCGGTGGTGCCGACACCGGCGGCGAAGGCGCCGAAAGCGCCGTGGGTGCAGGTGTGGCTGTCCCCCATGATGACCGTGAAACCGGGGCGGATGTAGCCCTTTTCGGGGAAGATGGCGTGGCAGACGCCGTTATGGCCGATGTCGAAGAAGTCCTTGATCTGGTGACGGCGCGCCCAATCCCGCAGCATTTTCGCCTGCAAAGCGGTCTTGCTGTCTTTCGATGGGGTAACGTGGTCGATGACCGCCTTAATTTTGTCGGGATCGAAGATCCGGTCCTTGCCCCGTGCTTCCAGGTCGGCGATGGCGACCGGCGTGGTGATTTCATGGCAGAGAACCCGGTCAAGATTGAGCACCTTGGTGCCGGGGAAGGGCTCGTCGCGCAGATGGGCGGCGAAGATTTTTTCGGCAATGGTCTTTCCCATAATCTCTCCTTGGCTGGCTAATTCGATGGCGAAGCGCGGCGATTCTATCCCAAGGGCCGGGAACAGGCAAGTGTTGACCGGCCCGCTCGCGCAAAGCGGGCGGAACAGCCGTGCCGCCGTTCCGCCCGGGAGCCCTTTGTCGATCAAACGCCTCAGACGGTGATGGTGTTGCGTTTGGGGGCGCTGACCAGCTTGTTGAGCGCATTGATATAGGCTTTGGCACTGGCCACGATGATGTCGGGATGAGCGCCCTGGCCGAGAACTTCACGACCGTCTTCTTCGAGACGCACGGTGCATTCCCCCTGAGCGTCGGTACCGCCGGTAATCGCGCCGATGGCGAAATGAAGCAGCCGGGCATTGCTGCCGGTGAGCTTCTTGATCGTCTTGAAGGTGGCATCGACCGGCCCGTCCCCCAGCCGGGCGCCCTTCTTCACCTTGCCGTCCACTTCCATCTCCACCGTGGCAGTGGGCGCGGTGAAGGAACCGGAGGAAACGCTCATCTGCAGCAGCTTGTAGGTTTCAGGGATGCGAATGATCTCGTCAGCGACGATGGCGTCGATATCCTCGTCGAAGATCTCCTTTTTCTGATCGGCCAGGGCCTTAAAACGAACAAAGGCCTTTTCGATATCCTCCTTGCCCAGATCGTAACCCAGCTGCTCCAAGCGCTGGATGAAGGCATGGCGCCCGGAATGTTTGCCGAGAACGAGCTTGTTCTGGTTGAGGCCGATGGACTCGGGAGTCATGATCTCATAGGTCGACTTCTCCATGAGCACGCCGTGCTGATGAATCCCCGCCTCGTGGGCGAAAGCGTTGGCGCCGACAATAGCCTTGTTGGGCTGGACAACGATGCCGGTGATGGTCGAAAGCAACTTGCTGGCGGCATAGATGTGCTCGGTAACGATATCGGTATGAAAAGGGAGGATGTCATGACGGGTGCGCAGGGTCATGACCACCTCTTCAAGAGAGCAGTTGCCGGCCCGTTCACCGATACCGTTGATGGTGCACTCCACCTGCTCGGCACCGGCCTGCACCGCCGCCAGGGAGTTGGCCACGGCCAGCCCGAGATCGTTGTGACAGTGCACAGAAAGTACGGTTTTCTCGATATTTGGAACATGATCCTTAAGATACTTGATGATGTTGAAATACTCCGAGGGAATGGTGTAGCCGACGGTGTCGGGAATATTCACCGTCTTGGCTCCGGCAGCAATGACCGCCTCGACCACCTTGGCGAGAAAGGGAAGCCGGGTGCGGACCGCGTCCTCGGCGGAAAACTCGACATTGGGCGTGTATCCGGCGGCCCGTTTCACCGCCTTTACGGCCGTCTCGATGACCTGTTCCTCACTCATCTTGAGCTTGTACTTCATGTGAATGTCGCTGGTGGCGATGAACGTATGGATACGACCCCGCTCCCCGGCGTACTTGAGCGCCTCCCAAGCGCGGTCGATATCCATGTTATTGGCCCGGGAGAGGCCGGCGATCTGCGGCCCCTTGATCGCCTTGGCTACCCGCCGCACCGCCTCGAAATCCCCTTCCGAGGCGATGGGAAAACCGGCCTCGATGACATCGACATTCATCTTTTCAAGGAGATGGGCGATGCGCAGTTTTTCTTCGATGTTCATGCTCGCGCCGGGAGACTGTTCGCCGTCACGCAACGTGGTGTCGAAAATCTTGATCTTCTTGGTCTGACTCATGGTTTCCTCCAGATTAGGTTCCCCGCCCGGCATTCCCTAAGAATTCGGGGGTTCAGGTCGAATATTCCGCTTTGCTTGCCGTGCTGACTCGCCGACCGTTCAAGGGCCGGCTCGCCCAGGTCCGATTCCATCCGACCACCCCCTTTCGTCAAATAAAAAACTCCCGCCCCTAAAAACAGGGGCGAGAGCCTTTGCTTCGCGGTACCACCCTGATTCGTCCGCCTTCGCCAAGGGGCTGTTGCGAACCTTGTTTCTCCCTTTACGCAGGCTCACGTCCCAAGCTAACCGCTAACGGCTTCACCCAGGCGACTCCGAGGCGAGTTCGGCGGTTTCCGTACCGGCTCGCAGCGACCGCCGGCTCTCTGTAACGGAAAGGAGCGCCTACTACTCCTCATCCACGTCTTTAATCCATGTGCTTTACTATAAAACAGAGTCGGGGGCGGGATGTCAAGCCGCTTTCCACCTGAAAGACCGCGAAAACGGCTTTTTTCAACATCCCCATACCCGATTTGATAAAGCAAAATACCCTCCGCTTCAACGCCGTGGGCGCCGGGCTCAGGCGGGATGCTTGGACTGGTAGTCCTTGATCGCCTCGTGCAGGGCATCGGCGGCCAGGTTGGAACAATGCATCTTCTGCGCGGGCAGTCCGTCGAGGGCCTCGGCGACGGCGGCGTTGGTCAGTTCCAATGCCTCGTCGAGGGTCTTGCCGATAGCCATTTCCGTCACCATTGACGAGGTGGCGATGGCCGCGCCACAGCCAAAAGTCTTGAACTTGATGTCCTTGATGACATTGTCCTCGACTTTGAGAAAGATCTTCATGATATCGCCGCAGGAGGCGTTTCCGACCTCGCCGACGCCGTCGGCGTCTTCGATCTCGCCGACGTTGCGGGGGTTGGAGAAGTGATCCATCACTTTATCGGAATACATAAGAAATCTCCTTCATCCGGCCTTTATATAACGGTTCAAGTTTAACGGATAACCATCTGGTTCTAAAGCACTTTTCTGATAACCTGGCATTCCATGCAAGAGAGCGGTTCGTCCCGGTTGTACAAGGGACTCATTTCTCGCAGACGCTGCACGATGGGCGGCAAAACCTCGAGAACGTAATCAACATCCGCCTCGGTATTGTCCGTGCCCAAACTGAAGCGGGTACTCGAATGAGCCAGAATCACGTCGACGCACATGGCCCCCATGACATGGGAGGGTTCCAGCGATCCCGAGGTACAGGCCGAACCGGAGGAGGCGGCGATGCCTTTCATATCGAAGTTGAGCAGCAGCGACTCCCCTTCGATATAGGCGAAACTCACGTTGAGGGTGTTGGGCAAGCGCAGATTCGGGTCGGGGTGACCGTTGAGCTTGACATCCGGAATCCCTTCGAGAATCCCCCGTTCGAGCCGGTCGCGCAGAGCACGAATGCGGACGCCCTCGGTTTCGAGATGGGCGCCCGCCAGTTCACAGGCGACGCCGAAACCGACAATCCCGGCGACGTTGTGGGTACCGGCGCGCCGGCCGCGTTCCTGATGGCCACCATGTATAAAGGGGGTCAGACGGGTGCCGCGCCGGATGTAGGTTGCTCCCACCCCCTTGGCCGCCCCGAGCTTGTGACCGGAAAGAACGAGCAGATCGACATTGGCCTTCTGCACATCGACGGGAATCTTCCCCACGGCCTGCACCGCATCGGTATGAAAACGGACCTTATACTTGCGGGCAATGGCGCCGATTTCCTCGATAGGATAAAGATTACCCGTTTCATTGTTCGCCCACATCACCGAAATGAGGATGGTTTTATCGGTGATCGCCGCTTCCAGATCGGTCAGGTTGAGCATGCCGTTGTGGTCGACGGGCAGATAGGTCACCTTCACTCCCTGTTTTTCCAGGGCTTTGCAGGTTTCGAGCACGGCTGGATGCTCCACGGCGGTGGTAATGATGTGATTCCCTTTTTCGCGCAAGGCATCGACCGTCCCCTTCAGGGCCATATTGTCCCCCTCGCTGCCGCAGGAGGTAAAGACGATCTCGGCCGGCGAACAGTTGATCAGCTGCGCCACCTGCTCGCGAGCCTTTTCCACCGCACCGCCTACCGCCCGTCCGGCCCAATGAACACTGGAAGGGTTGCCGAACTGTTCGCGGTAAAAGGGCAGCATGGCTTCAAGAACTTCAGGGCGAACCGCCGTGGTAGCGTTATTATCCATGTAGATGCGTTTCACGATTTTTCCTCCAAAAATCACTTCTATCCGGCTCAAGGGCCAGGGAACAGGGTCTTCTAACGAACTTCGGACGCCGGCACCGCTTCCCGCTTCCGCCGCGCTTCCCCGGTCAGGTCGTCCAGGGTCATGGACGCCAGGAATCCACGGATTTTCTCCGCCAGCCCCTGCCAGACGCTGTGCGTCACACACTGGGAATCGCAGGAACAGCGGCCATCCTCATCCATGCAGGCAAGGGGGACCAGTGACTCCTCAACACTTTCGATAATCTCGTCGACGCGAATACGCGAAGCGGGCCGGCCAAGGACATAGCCGCCGCCAGGGCCGCGCACGCTCTCCACAATCCCCCGGCGTCGGAGCTTGACAAACAACTGCTCCAAGTAGGTCTGGGAGATCTCCTCGCGGGTGGCGATATCCTTCAGGCTGACGGGAGCGTTCTCCCCGTGGAGATGGAGGCTGACCATGGCCCGCACTGCATACTGGGCCTTGGTCGAGAGTCTCATGCTCTTTTCCCCGCGGAATCCCCCTCGGGAGTCTCCCCGGCTGCGGCGCCGGAAAGGCGGTTGACCTTCTCTTCGAGGGCGCGCAACTGATCGAAGAGACAGGAGATCGCCTTGGCTTCCGGGTCCGGCAAGCGCCCATGTTCAAGATCGGCTCGGCTTTCCGGATTGACGCCGTCAGACAAAACAATCCGCCCGGGGACGCCGACGACGGTGGAATTGGGCGGTACTTCCTTGACCACCACCGAATTGGAGCCGATCTTGCTGTTGTCGCCGACGGTGAAAGGACCGAGAATCTTGGCTCCCGAGCCGACCACAACATTATTGCCCAGGGTCGGATGGCGCTTCTCTTTGGCCCAAGAGGTCCCACCAAGGGTGACGCCGTGGTAGAGGGTGCAGTTGTCACCGATTTCCGCCGTTTCACCGATCACCACGCCCATGCCGTGATCGATAAAAAAGCCCCTGCCGATTCTGGCGCCGGGATGAATTTCGATGCCGGTCAGAAAACGTCCGGCATGGGAAACAAGCCTCCCGAGAAAATAGAACTTGCGCCGCCACAGGGCATGGGCCACACGATGCGTGAGCACGGCATGAAAACCGGGGTAACAGAAACAAATCTCCAGTTTGCTGCGCACAGCCGGGTCACGTTCGAAGACAACTTTGAAATCTTCTTTTATCGTTGAAAACACTTGCGGGTCTCCTCTCTTACGAGATCAGCACTTTTGAACCACCGATAACATACCTGATTGAAACTGTCAACTATTTCGACCGCCCTTTGCACGGGGAAAATCGGCGGGTCGGGGATGGGGCTTTTCTTAGTAATTGGGATCCACTTTGGGCAGGGTGAAAGAAAAACGACTGCCGCGGCCGATTCGGCTCTCGACCTGGATTTCGCCGTGGTGGGATTCGATGATCTTCTTGCAGATATAGAGCCCCAGGCCGCTCCCCTGACGGGAATCGCCCCGCTCGACCTGATAGAACTGTTCAAAGAGGCGGGGCAAAGCCTCCTCGGGAATCCCCTTGCCCGTATCTTCGATGGCAAAGCGCACGGCATCGCTGGTCTCGTCGACAAAAAGGTGAATAGTGCCGCCGATCGGAGTGAACTTGACGGCATTGCCAAAAAGGTTGACCAACACGCGATAGATCCGTTCCTCGTCGTAGAGAGCAACGGCGCTTTCGGGGAAGGTGGTTTTCAGGATCAACTGACTCGTTTCCAGCAGCGGGCGGCAATCATATAGAAATTCGCGGATAGTCGCAATCAGATCGCAGCGTTCCACCACCAGCGGCATACTCCCCGATTCGAGGCGGGATAGGTCGAGCAGGTTGTTGATCAGATCGGCCAGCCGGTCCGCTGCCGCGACCGCTTCCTCCACATAGACCCGCTGTTCGTCCGATAACCGCGCCTGATCGGTTTCGGCAAGCAAGGAACAATAGCCACTGACAATGGTAAGCGGGGTGCGCAGTTCGTGGACGGCGGTATGGAGAAACTCGGTCCGGGCCTGATCGGCCCGAACCAGAGCCGCATTGGCCGTCTCAAGAAGTTCCTTGACCCGTAGCAGATCCTCTTCGATGCGGCGCTGGTCGGTGACGTCGCGCAGTGCCGCGACCCGCAGGCCGTCAAGCACCGGACGGGCGCCGATACTCACCGAAAAGGTGCGCGGCTCGCCGTCTTTAGGCACAAATTCGATGTCGAAACGGCCATCGACGCCGATCGAGTCATCAGTGGCGATGCGACGGGTCAGAAAGCGCTCCTGCACATCCATGCCGAAGAGTTCCGCCAGGGACACACCGCAGAGGCTGGTAGAAGATCCACCAACCATGTCGACCAGACAGCGGTTGGCATAGGCGATCGTGCCGGCGGCGGAAAAAGCCATGAGCCCTTCCGAAGCATTCTCGAAGAGCTCTTCATAGGCCTGCTTGATGCGCAGATCCGCCTCCAGGCGTTTTTTGGCGACACGCAGCACTTCCGCCTCCTCCCAGACCAAGCGGAAGAAGTCGCTGGATTTGAACGCCGTCACCACCACATTGGAAACCAGCCGGCAAAAGCCGACCTCATCCCGATCCACCCCCTCTCCGGGACGGGCGATGCGGATGATCATAGCGCCGATGACACGGCGGGCATCGATCACAGGAAAGACCAGAACTGCGCTGATATCCCGCCCTTCAAACGCGGGCAAAATCTCGGCGAGGAGGGGATTTTCCGCCACATTCTCGACCAGCAGCGGCCGCCCGGTGGCCATCACCTGGCGGATCTCCGGATAATTTTTCAAATCGATGCGGAACGTCGGGCGACGGATATCCGCTGTCGTCGCCACGACATAAGCGCAGCCCTCCGCGTCCCGCACCAGGGCGATGGAACAGCGATCCACCGACTCCAGATGGGTGGAAATCTGCCGGGCAATCTCCTTAAGGGCGGCGCCGGCATCGCCGTTTTCGCTCAGGGTTTCGGAAATTTTCAGCAGCGCGTCGTAATGGCGGGCTTTCTTGTCGCAGCCGGCGAAGGCCTGCTTTTTCAGAAGAGCGCCCTGAATGCGGGCGAGAAGCTCATCGAAGTCGAAGGGCTTGGCGATATAATCGTCGAAACCGTCACGGAAGGGATTGACCAGACTGTCCCGATCCGGATGCGCCGTCATGAGCAGGATCGAAATCTCTTTCAAGCCGGGCTGTGAGCGCAGAAAACGGCAGACTTCCAAGCCGTCGCGGTCGGGCATACAGAGATCGACAAGAACCACGTCAGGGGGATCGGCACAGGCAAGGCGGCAGCCCTCCTCTCCCCCGGACGCCAGAACCACATGCAATCCGGCATCCCGCAACAGGTCGGAGAGTATTTCACGGGTCACGCGGTCATCATCAATGACCAAAACCGTTGGGCGCATAATCCTCCGGGGAAAAACGGCTCATACCACAAGAAACGGAGCCTCTTCCGACATGGGCGACCGCTTCGGCATGAAAAATTTGTTTATTCTCCCGTGAAAATCAAACCTTGTCAATCCAGAGAAACCTCTACACAATGAACTCTCCCGCCACTAAACACCTGCCGGCGTTGTAATGGGGGTTTCCCGGTTCCGTGAAGACGGCGTTCGGGGCGTTGGCTCCCGAACGGCTGACACCTTCTCCCCGGGCGTGACTTCGGACCGTTCCGGCCCTAGTTGTTTCCGTATGCCGCTGCGGCGCGGCGTTTTGAACTCGATCTCACCCGCGAGAAGTAACCGCACGCCCCGGAGTTTGACGACTCCGGCGGCATTAAAATCGGCGTTCTCGGCATGTCCGCAGCGTTGGCAGGCGAACTCGGCTTGCGACAGCCGATTGCCCGGGGAAGTGAAGCCGCAGAGGCGGCATTCCTGCGAACTGTGGTGAGGCGGCACGACGATGGCGAGCTTGCCCATGCGCCGGGCCTTGTAACGGGTGAACTGATGAATCCGGCCCCAGGCGCTGTGCAGAATCGCCCGGTTGAGTCCGGCTTTCTGGCGGACGTTGCGCCCCGGTTTGTCGACGGTGCCCTTGGCCGAGCGGGTCATGTTCTTTGTCCGCAGATCCTCGAAGACGAACAGCCGGGCCTGAAGATCGTCCACCAGGGCTCGACTGGCTTTGTGAGCCATGTCGGAACGGACCCGGGCCTCGTAGAGAGCGTACCGGGCCGCCCGCTGATGGGCCTTGGTTCTCCGGCGCGAACCCTTTTCCCGCCGGGCGGCGATCTTCTGCCAGCGTTTGCGGTGGCGCTCGGCTCCGGCCAACCGCTTTTTCTGGATGGAAGAGAAATCGAACCGGCTGCCGTCGCAGACCGCCGCCGGGATTGCCACACCCCGGTCGATGCCCCGGGTCACCTGAAGCAGAGCCGCTTCGCCCAGCCGTTGAAGCTCGGCGGCGATCTGGGCTTCGGTCTGTTCCGGCGCTCCGTCCTCGACGGCAAAGGACAGATGCCATTGTCCCGATTCGACGCTGAGAATAATCGACGCGGGTGTCTTCTCGACCGGGCGGTGCGCTCTTACCGGAATCTCGCCCAGGGGGAACTTTTTGGTTCCGACCGCCAAGCGGATTCCGTCTTCGTAAGGGGCCAACTCGAACAGCTCGCGGGTGAGTAGGACCGATTGCCGGCCCTGGCGGGATTTGATCTTCGGGCGGCCCTGGCAGGCCTCGGAGAAGAACCGCTGGTACGCCTGCCGCCAGCGGTAGGCTCCGTTTCGCAATACGACGGCAGGGACTTCCCGCAGAAACGCGGTCTGTTCGGTGATGAAATGGGCATACTGCTGATCCCGTGGAATCGGCACTCCGCACAACGCCGGGGCCTTGCGGGAGAACCGGCGGAAATAGCGGTCCTCGCCGACCTTGGCGTTGTAGATGAACCGTTGGCAGCCGATCCAGCGCAAAAGGATCTGCTGCTGCTCGGGTGTCGGGTAGATGCGGAATTTGTTGCCGGTTTGCATAGGGTTATGATACATTAAGCCGCATGGGAAATCAAACAACAAAATCGCTAAGTCATGCCGTCTATTCGATTAGGCTGCATATTGTTTTCGTCACCAAATATCGGCGGCGAGTGCTCTCCCCGCCGATTCTCGACTATCTCAAGACGGCGTTCTCCGAGATTCTGGACGACTGGCGATGCGAATTGATCGAGTTCGGCGGCGAGGTCGACCATGTCCATCTGCTGGTATCCATCCATCCGGCGCTGGACATCTCGGTTTTGGTCAACAATCTCAAAACCGCTTCGGCTCGACGGACCCGGAACCGTTTCGCGGAGCATGTCTCTCAATTTTATTGGAAGCCGGTTTTCTGGCACAGGGCTTACTTCGTCGGAAGCGTCGGAGAAGTCTCGCTGGAAACGATCCAGCGATACATCGAATCCCAAGGCACGAAGGAAAAACCGCGAAAATCAAAACCCCTCGCTTGACCCGCCTCCTGGCGCTGCGCGCCTAGCAGGGGGAATGCGCTCGGTCTTGTTCAAAGGAAAAGACGATAGGCCGCGTTGTTGCTCTCCTCCGTGTAACGATAACCCAAATCCTTCAGAAAGGAGCGAAAGTCCCCTTCTTCCCCCTTCGGAATCTCCAGACCGATCAGCACTCGGCCGTAATCCCCGCCCTGCATGCGGTAATGAAAGAGGGAAATATTCCAGTTTTCCCCCATGGAACCCAGGAAGCGGGTCAGGGCGCCCGGCCGCTCGGGAAACCAGAAACGGTAGAGGACCTCGCGCCCAACTTCGGCGGATTTGCCGCCGACCATGTAGCGGACATGGGTCTTGGCGAGGTCGTTGTCGGTGAGATCAAGATTGACGAAGCCCTTACTTTCAAGCTGACGGCCGAAGTCGATGCGTTCCCGCTCGTCGCGGATCGACAGGCCGACAAAGATATGCGCCCGCTCCCGGCCGGACAGGCGATAGTTGAATTCGGTGATACTCCGTTCCTCGCCGATTTCCGCGCAGAAACGCTTGAGAGCGCCGGGCTCTTCGGGAATGGTGACGGCGAAGAGCGCCTCCTGCTTCTCGCCGATCTGCGTACGCTCGGCGACATAGCGCAACCGCTCGAAATTCATGTTCGCCCCGGAGTTGATGGCGATCAGGGTCTGGCCATTCACCTTGCGTTCCCGGATGTATTTCTTCAGTCCGGCTACCCCCAGGGCGCCGGCCGGTTCGACGATGGAACGGGTACTCTGGTAGATGCTCTTGATAGCGCCGCAGAGTTCGTCGGTATCGACGCGAATGATTTCATCGACACAGCGCCGGCAGTAATCGAACGTCAGCTTGCCGACCTCCCGCACCGCCACGCCGTCGGCAAAAATTCCCACCGAATCGAGACGCACCCGACGACCGGCCTGAAGGGAGCGGTACATGGCATCGCTGTCCTCCGGTTCAACGCCGACAATTCGGATCTCGGGGCAGAGCGCTTTGAGATAGCCGGCGATGCCGGCGATCAGACCGCCGCCGCCGACCGGGACAAAGACCGCATCCATCCTGCCGGCGCTCTGGCGAAGAAGCTCCACCGCCACCGTTCCCTGACCGGCAATCACCAAGTCATCATCGAAGGGATGGATAAAGACCATACCCGTTTCATCGATGAGATGATCACAGTAATCCTGCGCCTCCGAGTAGCTGTCACCATGAAGCAGAACCTCGCCGCCCAGACGCCGCACGGCCTCCACCTTGATCAGCGGAGTCGTACGGGGCATGACGATGACCGCACGGATGCCCAACTTACGGGCGGAAAAAGCGACCCCCTGGGCATGATTGCCGGCCGAGGCGGCGATCACGCCGCGCCGACGTTCCTCTTCGGAAAGATGCGCGATGCGGTTGTAGGCGCCTCGCAGTTTAAAGGAAAAGACCGCCTGCAAATCCTCACGCTTGAGCAGAATGCGGTTATTGAGCTGAGCCGAAAGAACCGGCGCCTCGTCGAGAGGCGTTTCCACGGCCGCTTCGTAAACCCGCGAGGTCAATATCCATTTCAGCAGTTTCTGCATGCGATTCCTCCTGTCAAACCGGTCGCCGGTTTCAGCGATGCGGCAAATAAACGCAAAGGTTTTACTATACCCACAGGACGATAAAATCCACAGGAAATTTCCCCTATGCCCGGCAAGCATCATCTTAGTGTCGACAAATGAACAGGACTTCTATATACTTTCGGATCGATTGTTTACGGGCGCGGCGAAAGTGGGTTCGCCGCTCATTCAATACCGAAAAGGAGAGAACACCATGCCGGAATTCAAGTACCAGGATCCCTTCCCGCTGGCCAAGGACGAAACCAAGTACTACAAGATCCCCGGATCGGAAAAGTATGTCTCGGTCGTCAAGTTCGACGGGAAGGATATCGTCAAGGTCGATCCCGAAGCGCTCACCGTCCTCGCCAACCAGGCATTCCGTGACGTCTCCTTCCTGCTCCGGCCGGAGCACAATGAGCAGGTTGCCAAGATTCTGACCGATCCCGAAGCCTCCCCCAATGATCGCGGCGTAGCCATGGCCTTTTTGCGCAACGCCGAAATCTCCGCCAATTTTGAACTTCCCCTCTGCCAGGATACCGGCACCGCCACCATCGTCGCCAAGAAAGGCCAGCAGGTCTGGACCGGCGCGAAGGATGAGGAATTCCTCTCCAAAGGCGTTTACAAGACCTACACCGAGGAAAACCTGCGCTACAGCCAAACCGCCGCTCTCGACATGTACACTGAGAAGAACACCGGTACCAACCTGCCGGCGCAAATCGACATCATGGCAACCGAAGGCGACGCCTACAAATTCCTCTTCATCACCAAAGGCGGCGGTAGCGCCAACAAGACCATGCTCTATCAGGAAACCAAGGCACTGCTCACTCCCGCCAACCTGGAAAAATTCCTGGTCGAAAAGATGAAGTACCTCGGCACCGCCGCCTGTCCTCCCTACCACATCGCCTTTGCCATCGGCGGAACCTCCGCCGACGCCTGCCTGAAAATCGTCAAACTGGCCTCCACGAAAGAACTCGATGGACTGCCGACAGTCGGCAACGAATACGGTCAGGCCTTCCGCGATCTGGAGATGGAAGAAAAACTGCTCAAAGCCGCCCAGAAACTCGGTATCGGCGCCCAGTTCGGCGGCAAATACTTCGCCCATGACGTACGCGTCATTCGTCTTCCCCGCCACGGCGCCTCCTGCCCCGTCGGCATGGCCGTCTCCTGCTCCGCCGACCGCAACGCCAGGGCGAAAATTACCAGAGAAGGCCTCTTTATCGAGGAACTGGACCGCAACCCCGGCCGCCTGATCCCGGAAAAATATCGCGGCAGACAAGAGCGCGGCACCCGCATCAACCTCAACCGGCCAATGAAGGAAGTTCTGGCCGACCTGACCAAGCTCAAGGTTGGCGACGCGCTGCTCCTCGACGGCACCATCGTCGTCGGTCGCGACATCGCACACTCCAAGTTCAAAGAAATTCTCGACAGCGGCAAGCCGCTCCCTGATTATCTTAAGAACCACCCGATCTACTACGCCGGCCCGGCCAAGACCCCGAAAGGCAAGCCCTCCGGCTCCTTCGGTCCCACTACCGCCGGCCGCATGGATTCCTATGTCGATCTGCTCCAGTCCAACGGCGGCTCGATGATCATGATCGCCAAGGGCAACCGCAGCCAAGAAGTCACCGACGCCTGCAAGAAGCACGGCGGCTTCTACCTCGGCTCCATCGGTGGCCCGGCAGCCGTTCTGGCCGAAGAGAACATCAAGAAGGTCGAGTGCATCGACTTCCCCGAACTCGGCATGGAAGCGGTCTGGCAGATCGAAGTCGTCAACTTCCCGGCCTTCATCCTGGTCGATGACAAAGGGAACGATTTCTTCAAGCAGCTGGGCCTGTAAGCGCCGGTTGAACATTCGTTAAGATGAAAAAACCGCCCCGGCCTTCTTGGCCTGGGGCGGTTTTTTTATGCCCAGATTTCTTGGAGACGAAAAAAGACGGGTAACTTACAGGCCGGTGGTGAAACTCTGTACCGGTCCCTCGGTGCGCTCACCCCGTTCGTCCACGACCGTCACCTGCCAATAATAGGTGGTCTGCGGGGTCAGCCCGGACGGGGTCAGGCTTCGTTCCGTCTCGAATGGCTCAGGCTCAGGTGCTGATACTGGCGCTTGTGCCGGTGCCGATCCCCCGCTCCCGCCCCCACCACAGGAGAGCAGCAGCAACAGAGCGGAAGCGAGAAGCGCAGCAAAAAGCCAACGACGGGTGTTGCGGCGGCGCACAGCGAAAAAGAAGGGGATGAAAATTCCTCCCGCGCCCGCGAAAAGCATTCCGTTTGCGGGAATCCCCGAGAACGCGACGGTGATCGGCGTGCTGTCGCGAAAGTCGGCATAGGTGGAAATGCGCACTTCGCTGGTGACCGAATCCCCGTCGGCGTCAGGCAGAATATCCCAGCGCAAGGTGACAGGGAGGGCAACGCCGATGGCGCCGTCGGCCGGAGCTAGGGGTTGTGGCGCCGGTGGTGGGGTATTGACGTTCAGTAGATCGTAGGCGCTGCGCACATTCAACAACCCATAGCCGTAGCTGTTATCGGCGCCCACCGGCCCCAAGTCGGTCGCCGAGTTTTTTAAGGCCGCTTCCAGTTCGTCGATCCGGGTATCGGGAAAAGCACTCAGAAGTAGAGCCATGGCGCCGGCCCCATGGGGAACGGCGATCGAGGTTCCGGTAACATAATAGTAGGGGGCCGCGGCGGTCAGTCCCGTGGTCTTGACATAAAACCCCGGGGCCACCAGTTCAGGATAAATCGTTCCGTCGCAGGCCGAAGGGCCGCGACCGCTGAAATCGGAGATGGTCGTTTCCGAGGTCATGGTTCCGACCGAACCGACGGCGAAGGATTCGGCGTAACTGGCGGGGGCGACACTACTGTAAAAGGGGGCTTCACCCGTCATGGGATCAAGATCAATATTACCGGCGGGGAAGAGAACGGCGATGCCCGCCGCCTTGAGCATCGCCACCGCTTGGCGTAGATGCGTTACCGTCTCGTCGCAAATGTTCGGGGCCTCCTCGAAACCCCAGGAATTGTTCACCACATGGGGCGCATCGTCGGTGGCCGGGTCGCCGTCGGGATCGAGCAGCCAGTCGAAACCCGCCAGGATGGAAGAAGTGGGAGCCTCGCCGGTATCGTTGAAAATCTTTACGGCGATCCAGCGGGCTTCCGGCGCCACCCCGATATAGGAACCGTCGGCGTTGCCGCCGAGAATCACCCCCATCGCACTGGTGCCGTGTCCGTCCACATCGACAGGCGTGAGATGCTCACCGTTGGGATCGAACCAACTGTTGGTCCCTCCGCGCCAGCGGGAGCCGAGGTCGGGGTGGATGATATCGACGCCGGTATCCATGGTGGCAACGGTAACCCCCTGGCCGGCGTAACCCAGGTTCCAAAGCTCAGGAGCCTTGATCAGCCTGATATTCGATTCGGCCGGACCGGCCGTAAGGGCAGGGACTATTTCCGGGGGGTAGAGTACCTCGTCGTAGGTCATGGCGACGACGTCGGAACGGGCGGCTAGTTCACGCAAGGTATCGGCACTGGCGGTAAAGGCCAGACCGTTAATTATGTAGAGATCCTTAATGTTGGGAACATTGCGCGAGCGCAGGAAATCCCGGGCCGCCTTTTGCGAAGAAGCAGCCCGCTCCTTGAGCAGGCTCGCCAGTCGCGGCCGGCGCTGCCCCGCTTGGTCGCGCAAGGCCATCGGTTCGACCCCGCCCCGGAAGGTGACAATGACGGAAATCATCTCATCCGGTGAGGAAGAGTCGATCAGGGACTGGAGTCGGGGGTTGAGGGTCGCACCCGTTGCCGGGAGCGAAAATCCCAGCAAAGAAACGCAGACAGCCGTCAAAAGCAGCCAATGAAGTCGAAAGCGCCTCATAATACCCCCCTGTCCTTGTTTGCGGGTTGACTCAGGAAGACATGCCGATCACCAGCATGCCGGAATTAAGAATGGCGATACCGAAGGCCACCAGTACCAGGCCGCTGACGATACGCACCGCCAGGGGATAGGCGTTGACGAGGCGAATCTTCTGACGCACGGACTGGGAGGCATAACCGGCCAGCAGCATGGGAATAGCGAAACCCAGGGAATAGAAAGCGAGCAGCACCAGCCCTGTGATGATTTTTCCCTGGGTCGCCACCAGAGTCAGCACCCCCGAAAGCATGGGACCAACGCAGGGGATCCAGACCAGACCCAAGGTCAGCCCAAGAATCAGCCCCGACCAGCGGCCCCCGCTTTTCGACTGGATGCGGTTGAAAACATGGATGTTCTTGAACAGATTCACGCCGAATAGCAGCAGAATGCCGAAGAGGATGATGGTGACACCGGAGATCTTCTCGAAGAGGGGCATGACCGAGGCCATGGCTCCGCCGAAGAGGGCGGTCAACGCGCCCATGGCCATGAATCCGGCGCTCAGGCCGAGAACGATGAGCAACGGGCGATGGCGATGGTCCTCGGCGCTGCCGGTCACGAGAATGGGCACGACCGGCAGGACGCAAGGGGAGGCGACGCTGGCGAGTCCGGCCGCCGTCGCCAGCAAGACGGAAGACAGGGATAAATCCAGGAGAGGCATGGAAATTCTCCCCTACTTCAGCTCGTTGAGCAGAAAACGAATTTCTTCGACATTCTTCACCCCGGGAGTCAGGCGACGAATCTCCTTGCCGCCGCCGTCGACAAGAATCAGCGACGGCAAGCCACGTATGCCGAATTGCCCGAAGAGCGGACGATCCTCGGGGAGCGTCGTACGAATTTCACGAATGCCGACCCGGCCACGCAATTCATCCGCCATCCCCGCCAGAATGCGCCCTTGCATCATACAAGGCCCGCCGTTCGGATCAAGGAAAAAGAGCAGTTGGGGAGTGCCGTCCTGGCCCAAAATGGCCGTGTCCGCGGTAACTTTTTCCCCTTCGGAACAACCCAGAAGGAACATGAGCAGAAAAAAACCGAATACGTTTTTGAGCATGAACAACCTCCGAAAAAATTTTCTTGAATATATTAATTATCATATTCCATGTCAAGATTGACGATCAGCCGGTTAATCAGGGCCGATCCTGCGTCATCCACACTTTGAGTGCCCGGAAAGGACAGGACGGCCACCGGCAAGAATTAAGGCTAAAACCGGGGTGCTTCCGGGTAGAAAAAATGCTAGCATCACGAAATGCGATGCCGTCGCACCGACAAGTCACGGCTTCCAAATCCCGCTAATTTTCTATGAGATCCTGAATTGTTATGGGCATTGCCGCAGATATCGTCATCATCGTCGTTGCCGCCCTGGCCGGCGGCCTCGTCGCCCAGCGCCTCAAGCAGCCGCTGATTCTCGGTTACATTCTCGCCGGGGTGCTGGTCGGTCCCCATACCGGGGGCATCTCCATTTCCGACTCCCACGACATCGAACTGCTCGCCGAAATCGGTGTGGCGTTGCTCCTCTTCGCCCTCGGCCTGGAATTCTCCCTGAAAGAGCTGCAACCGGTACGCAAGGTCGCCCTTATCGGCACGCCGATCCAGATTCTGCTGACCATGGCCTTTGGTTATGCCATCGGCCTCCTTTTCGGCTGGGAACGGAATGCCGCCCTCTGGTTCGGCGGACTGATTTCCCTGTCGAGCACCATGGTCGTGCTCAAGACCCTGATGAACCAGGGGATTCTCGGCACCCTGTCGAGCCGGGTGATGATCGGCATGCTCATCGTCCAGGATCTGGCCATCGTGCCGATGATGATCGTGCTGCCGCAGCTGAAAAATCCGGCGGCGGGACTGCCGATTCTCGGGGTCGCGGCGGTCAAGGCGACGATCTTTCTGGTGCTGATGGTCGTCGTCGGCACCCGCCTGATCCCCTGGCTGATGAAGCGGGTCGCCGGCTGGAACTCGCGGGAACTTTTCACCCTGGCAATCACCGCCATGGGGCTGGGTATCGGCTATGGCACCTTCCTCTTCGGCTTGTCCTTCGCCTTCGGCGCCTTCGTCGCCGGGATGATCCTGAGTGAATCAGATTACGGTCATCAGGCCTTAAGCGATATCATCCCCCTGCGCGATATTTTTGGCCTGCTCTTCTTCACCTCGGTGGGCATGCTCCTCGATCCCGCCTTTCTGCTCTCGCACATCGGCCAGGTTCTGACCATCGTCTTTCTGGTCATCGTCGCCAAGGCCGGCATCTTCGCCACCATCACCCGCGCCTTCGGCTACGTCAACGTCGTCCCCTTGGCCGCCGGTCTCGGCCTCTTTCAGGTCGGGGAGTTCTCTTTCGTCCTCGCCCGGGTCGGGGTCGCCACCGACTCGATCTCCCAGGAACTCTATTCCCTGACCCTGACGGTGGCGGTGGTCACCATGCTCCTCACTCCCCTGCTCTCCTCCCTCACCGCCCCGCTCTACGCTTTGCGCAAGAGTCGCTTCAAGCATGAACCCCTGCAGACCATGAACATTCCCGATCAGGGTCTGCGCGACCATGTGGTGCTGGCCGGCGGCGGCCGCGTCGGACGTTATCTGGCCAACGTTCTGCAACGCCTCGATATCCCTTTCGTCATCATCGAACTCAACCATTGGCGGGTCGAGCAGGCCAAGGACGACGGCTTTCCCACCGTCTTCGGCGACGCCACCCACGCCGTGGTGCTGGAAGCGGCGGAAATCCATCGGGCCAAGCTGATGCTCATCACCACCCCGGTGGCGGTGACCGCGTCGGCGGTCGCCACCCAGGTGCATACGTTGAACCCGGATCTGCGCATTATCGCCCGCGCTTCCAGCATCGAGGAGATGCAACTGCTCCATGAGGAAGGGGTCTATCAGGTGGTCCAGCCGGAATTCGAAGCCAGCCTCGAATTCACCCGCCAGGCCCTGCTCTACCTAAACATGCCGGTCAACAAAATCCAATGGTATACCGACGCCGTGCGCCGCGAACTCTACTCCCCCCTCTACGAAGGGGAATTGGGTTACGAGGCGATCACCCAGTTACAGGATGCCACCCGCCTCTTGGAACTGTCCTGGGTGGCTCTGGACGGCGACAGCCCCCTGCTCGGCAAGAACATCGGCGAACTGCGGATTCGCAGCCAGACCGGCGCCTCCATCGTCGGTATCCTGCGTCGGGGGGAGATGCAGACCAATCCCTCCCCCGATTTCCGCTTCGCCGCCAGCGACCTGGTCGGCGTCATGGGCGAGCCGGAACAGCTGACCGCCTTTCAGAATCTGGCTGAAGGACGACCTTTAACCCCTTGATACAACGACGGTCATCCATGAACAACCCCTTTGCTACCAGAGATCGTGAACAGGCTCAGGCATTCTTTCGCCGACTCTTGGCCACCGTCAAGACCGCTCCTGTTCATGGTCCCCTCTATATCAGCTCCGTCGGTAGCCGATACCTCCCGAATCTCGCATCGCAACGGAGGATTTTCCCGCTGAGGGCTTCCCCGACCCGCAGTTGGGGAGGCTCCGGGCTGGGGCAAAGAGCGGATGGCCACGTGTAACGGCGAATGGAAGCTTAAGGATCGCCGATCGTCCGCCACTGCCCCGTCCGCCAGTCCAGATGCTGACGAGGACGGAACCGATCCTTGTAGGCCAGGGAACGACATTCGGCCACATAATAGCCGAGATAATACCAGGTCAAACCGAGTGCGCGGGCCTGCTCGATCTCCTTGAGAATGCTGAAGGTTCCCGGATTGAAGGCGGCATAGGCGGGATCGAAGGCAAAATAGACGCTGCTCAGACAGTCGGCGCCGACATCGAGGATACCGATTCCGGCCTGTTCTTCTTCCACGAAAAGTTCCGACTGCATGGCGGGGCAGGAAGGCATGTAGAAATTAAGGAGGAAATCCTCGGACTGAGCCTCCAGCCCGAAGCGTTGCCGAGCATGTTCCCGGTAAATGGTGAAAGCGCGGTCACTCAGCTTCAGGGGGCCAAAGCGTACCGAAAGGGCGGCGGCTTTTTTCAGTACCCGGCGCTGTTCCCGGCTAGGGGTGAATTCCGCGACGGGGATCCTTAAAGGGGTGCAGGCGCGGCAGTCGGGGCAGGCGGGACGGAAATAGTAGAGCCCAAACTTGCGCCAGCCTGCGGCCAGATAGCGGGAAAGTTCGACCCCGTCGAGCCGACCGGCAAGGAAGAATTCATAGCGTTTTTTCCGCCCCGGAAGATAGGGGCAGTCACTCGGCTCTTCGAGCTGCGGAGGTTGGATTAAACGCATCGACGGCCGCCTTGACAGAAACCCAAAGATTGGTCATTTTGATGAGGGCGGTCAGCATCGCACAGGTCTCGGCCGCGCGTCAACCATGCCGGCCGAGACCAAACCGCCGCCGCTAGGCAAGGGGTTCATTTTTCATAACAAGGAGGGATGATACGATGCTTTACTGGCACTGGCTGACCCTGGGACTGCTGCTGATCCTGGCCGAGCTTTTCATCCCCAGCTTCACCATCTTCTGGTTCGGCCTCGGCGCCCTGCTGGTCGGCGGGCTGCTCCTGCTTCTCGGCGAGTTGGCCTTGAACTGGCAGATCTTCATCTGGGCCATTGCCTCCTGCCTCTTCACTTTTTTATGGTTCCGCTTTTTCAAACCGCGCATGACCGACCGCACCAAAGCCGGTCTCTCCCGCGAAGCCATTATCGGAGAGAGCGGCCAGGTCATTCACCCCCCGGAAGAAGGACGACGGGGCACGGTCCGTTTCGCCAAGCCCCTGCTCGGTTCCGACGAATGGCCCTTCATCTGCGAGCAAACGGTCGCCATCGGCGACCGGGTCTTCGTCAAGGATGTCTCGGGGAATACGTTGATTGTAGAGAGGCGAAGCTGAAGGCTGAAGGAAACTGTGTCACAAACGCTTCAATCAATAAAGGAGATTGAAAGTATGGAAGGATTGGTGGTTGTCGTCGTTTTTCTGGTGCTGGTGGCCGTAACCATCTCTCTTGGGGTACGCATTGTTCCCCAGGGATACAAGCATGTGGTGCAACGCCTCGGCAAATACCACGCCACCCTCGGCCCGGGCTTGAACATCATTATCCCCTACATCGACACGGTTTCCTACAAGGTCACGACCAAGGACATCGTTCTCGACATCCCCTCCCAGGAGGTCATCACCAAGGACAACGCCGTCATTGTCGCCAACGCCGTCGCCTACATCAATATCGTCTCGCCGGAAAAAGCGGTCTACGGCATTGAAGATTACCGCATCGCTATCCGCACCCTGGTGCAAACCTCGCTGCGCTCCATCGTCGGGGAAATGGACCTGGATGACGCCCTTTCCTCCCGCGACATGATTAAAGCCAAACTCAAGGAAGCCATTTCCGACGACATCGCCGATTGGGGGATTACCCTGAAGACCGTGGAGATTCAGGATATCAATCCCTCCCCGACCATGCAGAAGGCCATGGAGGAACAGGCCGCCGCCGAGCGCGGCCGGCGCGCCACCGTCACCCGTGCCGAAGGAGAAAAATCCGCCGCCATCCTCCAGGCCGACGGCCGCCTCGAAGCCTCCAGGCGTGACGCCCAGGCCCAGGTGGTTCTGGCCGAGGCAAGCCAGCGGGCGATCACCAAGGTGACGGAGGCGATCCAGACCAACGAACTCCCGGTCATGTATCTGCTCGGCGAAAAATACATCGACGCTGTAAAGAACGTTTCCGGCGCGCCCAACGCCAAGATCGTCCTGCTCCCCGCCGACATTCCGGCGGCGGTGCGCGGCCTGATGGGGCATCTGAACAAATGAGGCCCAAAAAGTCGGGGGCAACGCCGGAAGAGCTCTCCCCCGAGGAGTGGGAAGCCCTCTGCAAACGTTGCGGGCAATGCTGTTTTGAAAAATGGGTGGAAGAAGACGGCACCATCCGCCCGACCACGATCCCCTGCCGCTTTCTCGACATCGTCACCCGCGAGTGCAAGGTCTACCACAAGCGTTTCGAAGTGGATGAAGGATGCGTCAAACTGACCCCCGCGTTGGTTGAAACCGTGCAGTGGCTCCCCCCCGATTGTGCCTATGTGCGGTGGATGCAGGGAAAGAGATGATTTCCTAGGTATCCGATTAAGACACCAAGCGGGAATTCCCGGGATTTCAATTCCGGGATGAACGCGTTTTTGCGCGAAGCGCAAATTAACGTGTTGACAGCTATCCAAACCGTGAGAGGGTGAATTATCACCACAGACGGAGCGGCAATGAT
>Ga0265295_1000343_pt1 | contig 94629 bp, 73 predicted proteins | sample Munlansysbiofilm_FD_192503 | JGI IMG/M metagenome (GOLD analysis project Ga0265295, IMG submission 192503) | Leachate microbial communities from a municipal landfill in Southern Ontario, Canada - Methane capture system biofilm | ecosystem: Engineered > Solid waste > Landfill > Unclassified ... | reverse complement strand
TAAACTTGCCGTAACGCTTCAGGGGTTCGGCAACCAGGAAAAGGGCCACGACCCAGCCCGCAAGATAGCCGATGGAGTAAAGAAATCCATCATAGCCATCAAAGGCGATCATGCCGCAGATACCCAGGAAAGAGGCCGCAGAAAGGTAATCACCGGCAAAGGCAATGCCATTCACACCCCAATGGATGCTGCCGCCAGCAGCAAAGTACCCCTGAGCAGAGGTTGTTTTTTTAGCAAAAAACGAAGAAAGCCCTAAAACCGCAAGAACAAAGGCTACAAAAATCCCCACAGCCAGGGGTGACGGACTGTAAATCATTACAATTGCTCCTGTTTTTTCAATTGGTTGTCTTTTTTTCCATTACATACAGACAGATAGTAAGCGACAAGAATACAGGTCAAAACCACAAAAGATCCCCCATACAGAAAAGACATGTTCAAGCTGGAAAGCTCCATGACTTTCAATATTTTGGGTATCAGAATATTCATGGCTGCAAAGACGATGCAAAAAATCAAAAGGGCCAGTGGTGATAGACGACACATCATATCCTACCTCCCTTAAGTATTCAGTTCATCCTCTTTGTTTGAACACATTTTGTTGTAAACAAGCCCCATGATAAAAGCCAACAAGATCAATCCAACGCCATACACAATGGCCAGATTCAGCCCTGCAAAAACAATGGCCTCCATCATTTTCGGACTGAGTACATTGATAGCAATAAACCCTGCATAGACAAGCACGTACACAAAAAACATGTAGATACCCAGCTTAGATTTATAGTCCGATGCATGATCTTCGCCCCACTCCGTTGCTGGTCCATGTCCACCCATAAGAATCTGCCTCCTTCAGAAAAATATTAGTTTTAGAGTCTCCATAACTCCCCAATGCCATGATACCGGAAACAACACTGCGCATATTGTATTTTGATAAAAAAAAACAATATGCGGTATCATCATGGCTAACATGACACTGCAGAGATCACACCACAAAAACGTATGAGAGCCTTCAATGGCAGAACGCCTGCCCCCGTCCACCCAGCCCTCCAATAATCCCGACTCCCCAAGCCTTCACATTATGCCGCCCCTCCTGAGCCCATGCGACCGTATCGGGCCTGATCCAGAACCGGAATACCAGATTTTTTGCATTTTTACATAATAATCCAAATAAATACCCTATACACCCAAGCCCGAAAACTGGCAAGACGCTTTTCCAGCAGGTTGGACCCACAGGTCCCGCAAAAATGCATCAATTTCAGCATTCTTTTCATTTTTTGCGCCGTCTGCCCATGCGCAGCAGACCTCCGCACCAGAATATACGCATGCCATGAGCGGAGTTTTTAACGTTTCCCCGCCTTCTTTGTCAAGCACTTTGCTTTTTCAAGTTCCGTTCTGCCAGACCTATCCAGTCAAGTGGGCAGTTAAAAATCCACAATCTTTATTCCACGATAGACACCGTACTTCTGCCCACTCCGCTTTCCACCCCCGCTATCCCTTTCCATCCCCTCCTTCCTATCCCTGCCTCCTTCCATGGCCAGGGGCTCCTGCCCCATGCGAATCAGTCCCAGGGCAGAAAGGCTGAGCACATCCCCCATGAGCTCTTCTGAAGAGAGCTTCAGAAAAAACACCAGATCCCCCAGAGAACGAGATCCCGTACTGGCGGCCCAGATGCGCAGCATACGGCCTGAAAGCACATATTCCCTTTGGTTCCCCACCGAAATCCTCACCGGAAAAACATCCATATTCCCCTCCTTCTGCACGCGCTTCCGTGTACGATTCCTCCTGTCATGAAAAAAGCATCCCACCTTGCCTAAGCAAAAACAATTCCGTCACGTATCATTCCAGAAGAGTAAAAAGGAAAAATCATTGATTTTAAATATAAAAAAATCAATGACCCATCAAGCATCTATCTTAAAAAACGACAAAAAAGAAAAGTACAAATCCAAACATGACAATATCGAAACACAGACCCATTAATACTGGGCCTGTCTTTTAAAAAAAATGAATCATGCCACAGCCATTTTTTATATTTTTTCTGGATTTTTATGCATTTTATATTTATTGTCCACTGAAAGCATATTCATAATCTTATCTGCCTGCACCCTCAGGGTTTGCATAGGGCTGTGCAGGGCAAAAAAACAGTGTTTATGAAAAATAACAAAAGACTCACCCTTTTTTAAAAGAGGCCTGCACATCAAGGGCCTCCCAAAAAAATCACCGAAACCAGACAACTCGTCTGCCTATACCATCCACCAACAAGAAAGGACCCACCCATGCCCATCCGCTCCCTGAAACCATTGACCCCTTCCATCGGGCTTACTCTGGCCCTTTTGCTCTGCCTGGCTTTCACCCTGCCTGCGCCTGTCCAGGCGGGGGACGCCAAAGGCTATGTGGCTCCGCCGGACGGCACCACCGGCATTCTGATCTATGGGCGGCACAGAACGGGAAATGAACGCTACAAGGAAGGTAAACGCGATTCCCAGGACGCCAATTACAATCTCAATCTGCAAATTTTAAGGCCCGTCTATTATAAAGAAATCAAAGGCATCATGACTACCGTGCAGGCGCTGATCCCCTTTGGTAGCGTCTCCGTAAGTGGCCCTGCCTATGGCAATACCACGCTTTCCACCTCAGGCCTCATGGATCCCACCGTACTCTTCGGAATCTGGCCCATCAACGATCCGGATAATAAATTCTGGGTAGCCTTTTCCCAGTGGTTTCAGGCACCTTTTGGCGATTATGACGCATACAGGCCCCTGAACCTCGGAAAAAATCGTTGGGCCTTTAAAACTGAAGCCTCCCTCACCAAAGGCTTTGGCAATTTTTACCTTGACCTTGTTCCCAGCATTGAATTCTACACGGACAATGACAATTACGGCGCCGCCAGCGCCACGGAAAAAATGGACCCCCTTTTCCGCCTGGAAACCCACTTTTCCTACGACTTCACCCCCACCTTCATGCTTTCTCTGGGACACTATTATGAAAAGGGAGGTGAAACTGAAGTGGCAGGCGTGAAACAGAAAAATGAAAAGGACAATCACGCCCTCCAACTGACCCTGGGCTTCAGACCCGCCCCCAAACAGCAGCTCCTCGTCCAGTACTGGCGGGATGTGGACATTGAAAGCGGTTTTCTCACGCACCAGTATGGATTGCGCTACTTTTTCATCTTCTAGGGTCCCCTCTTGCATGGGGAGCCCAGGAAAAAGTATTGACAGAAACCGAATTTTATTCCATAAGGCCTTCATGAATATGATCCTCACCACTTCCTTTTTTTACTTTCAGGGCTTTTTGGGCGTGTTTCAAAACGCCTGGGGTCCTTTGAGGAGTGGCTGGGTCTGAAAAACGATCCATAAGACAAAAAACCACAAGGACCGCAGGCGAAAGTCGGCGGTCCTTTTTTATGCCTTTCCGCCGACCTTTGCCGCCTCACCCCCAAGGAGTCTCCCATGCAGCTTGGCAAACAGGTTCGGTTGGAACGAATTTTCGACCGTAACACCAAAAAAACCATCATTGTCCCCATGGACCACGGCGTGACCGTAGGCCCCATCCCCGGAGTAATTGACTTAAGAAATGCGGTCAACCGAGTGGCCGAGGGCGGCGCAAATGCCGTGCTCATGCACAAAGGCCTTCCCCGACGCACCCACAGAGGCCACGGCCGGGACATCGGCCTTATTCTTCACCTCTCCGCCAGCACCAGCCTGTCTCCTTTTTCCAATACCAAAACCCTGGTCGCCACCGTGGAAGATGGCCTGCGCCTTGGTGCAGACGGCGTTTCCGTGCACATCAATGTGGGGGATGAGAACGAAAGAAGCATGCTGCGGGATTTCGGAGATGTCACCACAAGGGCCAATGAATGGGGGATGCCCGTTCTCGCCATGGTCTACGCCAGAGGTCCCCGCATTGAAAACGAACACCATGTGGATGTGGTCAAGCATTGCGCCCGTTTAGGCGAAGAGCTGGGGCGGACGTGGTCAAGGTGCCCTATACGGGCAGCCCGGAAAGCTTCCGTCATGTGGTGGAAGCCTGCTGTATTCCCGTAGTGATCGCAGGAGGCCCGAAATTGGAAAATGACGCACAGATTCTCAAGATGGCCTATGATGCCATGCAGGCGGGTGCTGCGGGTCTTTCCCTCGGCCGCAATGTCTTTCAGCATGAAAATCCCACAGCCCTGGTCCGTGCGCTCCATGGCATTGTCAACGAGGGGATGGATCCAGCCCTTGCCATGGTAAGGCATCTCACACCCAACCCCTGAATCCGGATATCCGGGCAGGACGAGGGATTCGCCACTCCCCATCCTGCCCGTCCTCTTATCCTGCACCGCAATAAAAAAGCTTTACCTTTATCTCCTTATTCCTTTATAATCCCAAAGAAAAACAAGATCTAAGGCCCTTCCTTCCCCCCCGAGACTCCGGATTTCCGCAAGGAGAATTCCAGCCCGCAGCAGGGTGAATTCTTTCTTTCCGCTCTGACCCCTCATTCCAAGAGGCCGCCATGTCCCTTTCCCTTCGCCAGCGCTTCATGGTTCCCACACTCATTCTTTTCACCCTGGCCCTCATCGGCCTTTCCGCCATTGCCTATGCCCTGGCAAGAAGCGCCATGATTTCCCAGACCGAAGAACACCTGGCCTTTGTCGCCCGCAGCACTGCCAGCCAGATTTCCCAGTGGGTGGGGGAAAGACGGGGAGATGTGGAAACCTACAGTATCAACCCTCTCCTCCTTCGGACGCTTCTTGAATGGGAAAAAAATCCGGAACTCGTTCTCCAAAGCGCCTCTTACCTGAAGACCAGCATGGAAAGCATGGAAGGACAATACGAACTCATTGCCCTTGCAGACGCCACAGGCAAGGTGATCGCCACTTCCGATGGCAGCCATGAAAGGGGAATCGATATTTCCGGTCGTGCCTATTTTCAGTCAAGCATACGCGGAGAAGTGGCTGTTTCCGACGCCCTCATCTCCATGGCCTCGGGGAACGCCATTTTCGTGATTTCCGCGCCCATGCGCCATGGGAGAAAGATTACGGGCGTTGCTCTTTGCGCCATCAGCCTGGCTGTTATGGATGCGCGCTTCATTGCGCCCGTGCGGGTAGGATCCGAAGGTTACCTCTGGATTATCAATCAACAAGGAAAGGTACTGGTCCATCCGGACAGAAAAAGGGTTTTAAGTACCAGTGTGAAGGATGAACCCTTTTTCACACATATGCGGAAAGAAAAAGAAGGGGTAACCGCCTATGGTGCGGAGCAGGGCGTACAGATGGCCGGTTTTTTCCACATTCCGGACCAACAGTGGACCCTGGTGGCCTCCGCTCCCAGGGCCACCTTGCTTGCGGAGATCAACCGTCTCGGATTTTCCTCCGCCCTTCTGACACTCGCAGCCCTTGCCGCTGCCTCTTTTCTTCTCTTCCTCCTCACCCGTCCCCTGATCCGACAGATCCAGCAAGGCATACAGACCCTCAATGAAACCGCTCTCCACGTAGCCGAGGCTTCCTCCGAACTTTCGGCCTCTGCCCAGAATCTTTCCGACGGCGCCAACCGTCAGGTGGAAAGCAGCCAGGCGGCAACGCGCGCTCTGGAAGAAATCAGCGTCCGCACCCACGCCGTTGCAAACCATACTGAAGAGGGCAATCTTCATGCAAAGGAAGCCAGAAGTACCCTTGCATCCGCATACACCTCCATGGAAAGTCTTGTTTCCGCCATGGAACGCATCCGCTCCGCAGGGCAGAATACCGTGAAAATCATCAAAACCATTGATGAGATTGCCTTTCAGACCAATCTGCTCTCCCTCAACGCCGCAATCGAAGCCGCCCGGGCAGGTGAAGCCGGAGCAGGCTTTGCCGTGGTTGCGGAAGAAGTCCGCAGCCTTGCCATGAAATCCGCCCTGTCGGCTAAAAATACGGCGGAATTGATCCATACCACGGTAAGGGACGTGGAAGAAGGCATGAAAAAAGTCAGGGAGACCCGCACACAGATGGAAAATCTTCAGGAACAGATGACCCGGGTCAGCACCATTGTGGCGGAGCTGAAGGAAAACGCCAGGGAAAATGCCTCAGGCCTCACCCACATTGCAACCCATATCCAGGCCATAGAAAAAGCCACAGGTGAAAACGCCGCCAATGCCGAAGAATCCGCAGCCGCATCCGAAGAGATGAATGCCCAGGCCGAGCAGCTCAAGGCCCTCGCCGCAAGTCTTGCCTTCACCTGCAACGGAAAAGGGGCCGAATGCCCGGCCCCCATGGAATATTCGCTTTCCGTCCTGCCCCGACTTCAGACCTCAGGGCTGGCGTAACCCGCATTCTTATGAAAAATCACCAGAGCGGCCGTGGTGGAGGTGGGATGAAATTCCCCCGCCTCCGTCAGGGTGATTCCCAGCTCTTCGGCCTCAAGAAGGCGATACAGCACCCCGTTTTCCTCTAAAGGGATACCGGGATAGCCCGGAGAATAACGGCACCCCGAATCCAGCCCGGAAAGGGCCTTCAGTCTTTCGTGTAAAAGCCCCGCAAGATCTTCTGCAACGCGGTCGGAAAGCCCCTGAAGAAGATGGGCGCTTTCCGTATCCCCTGCGGCCTTGAAGGCCTCCACAGCTTCTGAAGATGCCCGCCCCGCCGTGGCAATCTGAAGCCCCACGCAGTCCCTTTTTCCATCCCCAAGGGGTCTTACAAAGTCCGCCACACAAAAAATATCCTTTTTGCCGGAGCCAGTCTGCATTTCTGTAAAGATGCGGGCCACTTCTTTTTCCGGATTTTCCGGATCAAAGAGCACAATATCCTGCCCCTCGCTGTTGGCCGGAAAGAGGGCCACGCGGCCTGAAGCCCGGATCAGTCCTTCCCTCTGCGCCCTTTCCATCCAGACCTCATAAAGATGCTCCCCGTCCGTTCGATCCTTTCCCATCTTCCAGTTCAGGGCAAAAAGCCTTTTTTCGTGGATGCCGATCTCCCTCAGCAGGGGGGAAAGGGTTTCTGCCGCAAAAGAATGACTTTCCGGATGGTTTCCGAAATCAAGCGTACGCCGTGGCAAGGTGGCCAGAAGCCCGGATTTTTCCTTTGCCCTCTCCTGGCCTGCCTGCCATGCGCCAAGGAGCTTTTCCCGGTTTTCCGCAATCACCGCCTCCCTTCTTGAAGACACCAGTCCCTCCATGAGGTTCACGCTGTCCATGGCGGTCTGGCAGTAAAAAACATCGGGCTTGATCTTTTCCACATCTCCGCCCCCTCGCAGGGCAACGGTGGCGGCATGACGGAGGTTCACGGGTGCGCCGCCCACAAAGACCGGAATGGAAAGCCCCAGCTCATCCATGCGTTTGACCACAGTAATCATGTGATTGGCCGTCTGAACAAGAAGGGCACTCATGCCGATGGCATCGGCCTTTTCCCGGATGGCCGTTTCCACAAAGGCATCCACCGGCACCTGTACCCCAAGATCAATCACCCGGAAGCCGTAATTTTCCAGCAGCGTTTTGGTGAGATCCTTTCCGATGGAATGCACGTCCTGGTATACCGTACCCATGACAATGGTGGCCTTGAAGGCCTCCTGCACCGCCCCTTCGGCCATGACATTTTCAAGAAAGCCCATGACAGCCTTCATCACGTCCGCGGCCTTCAGGAGATGGGGCAAAGAGGCCTCCCCTGCGGCAAAGCGTTCGCCCAGCACATTCATGGCATCCATGAGATAGTCACTGATGAGGACAAGGGGCGGAAAATCCTCCAGAGCCTTCACCGCATCCAGAACAATGGTGTCCTGATAGGCAATGTCCCGGCCCTTCCAGCACACCACACCCGGCTCCCGCTTTTTGAAACCATCCTTGATCTTTTCCCTCAGGGTCTCCGCAGGCGAAAGCCCCTCATAGGAAGAACGTTTTTCCACCTTGCGGCCCTGCTTGCGCTCGGCAATGTCCTCAAGCGTGGCATAGGCCTCCATGTCCCGCTCCAGCACCACCTTCAGGCCCAGGACATAATCCCCGGCATCCAGACTTTCCACGGGGGCGTAGTGGTTGGGATTCACGATGGCTGCATCCAGCCCCCGCTTTCGGCCCTCATCAAGAAAGACGGAGGTGAGCACCAGGCGCATATAGGGCTTTTTCGCAAGGCCGTTGGTGAGATTGCTGACACCGATGGTGGTCATGATACCGGGATGGGCCGCCTTGATGAGGGGAATGGAAGCAAGGGATTCCAGGGCAAAGTTCATGCCCTCCACCGACTCGGAACCAATGGGAAAGGCATTGATGTCGATGAGAAGCTGATCCGCGGCCACACCATAGAGAGAGGCCGTTTCCACCAGGCGGTCGGCAATGGCTTTTTTGCGCTCCTTTGTCTGGGCCGGACCTTCATCATCCGCAGCCAGGGCAATATATAAAGGATGATGAAAGGCCGTATGACGGCAGACAAAATCCGCCTTGGAGCCTTCCCCATGGCCCTCCATGGAAATGGAGTTGATGAGCGGGCGGCCGGGATAGGCCTTCACCGCAGCGATGAGGGCATCGGCATCAAAGGAATCGATGCACAGCGCCCCCGGAAAATCCACGCACACCCCCTGAATCACCTGGGGCAGCACGGTTTTGGTGTCCACAATGTTGGAGTCCATGCACACATCCAGCACCTCACAGCCCAGATCCTCCAGCTGCTCCCGCACCACTTCCTCCAGGGCATCCATGTCCGGAGGGCCATCGTGCTCCACCGCATCCCTCACCTTTTTGGAGCCCCGCACGTTGAGCCTTTCCCCGATGCGGATAAGCTGGGCCTCGCTTTCAAGGCGCACGGCCCTTCGCGGCCCGGCGAGATACACCCCGCCTTCGGGCTTTCTCTCTTTGGGCTTCCGCTTTCCGGCCTCTTTGGCCACAGCCCGGATATGGGCCGGGGTGGTGCCGCAGCATCCGCCCACAATGTTGATGCCGTAGGTATCCATGAACCTTGCCAGATGTCCGGCCAGATCCTCGGGCGACTGGGGAAAGACCGTTCTGCCCCCAATGTTTTCCGGAAGCCCCGCATTGGGCAAAACGGAAATGGGAAGGGGACTGAAACGGGAAAGTTTTGCCACCGTGGGCTCCATGAGATCCGGGCCGATGGAGCAGTTGATGCCCAGGGCATCTATGCCGATGCCAGACAGGGTAATGATCACGGAATGGATGTCCGTGCCGAAAATCTGCATACGGCTGTGGGCATCCACCGTCACCTGGCACATGATGGGCAGGCGCACACCCTTTTCCTTCATGGCCTTCTGGGCCCCGGAAACGGCGGCCTTCAGCTCCAGCATATCCTGCTGGGTCTCAAAGAGGAGCACATCCACCCCGCCATCCACAAGACCCGAAACCTGCACCCGGAAATTTTCCTCGATGCTTTCCCAGTCTCCCCTGTGCAGATCCGCCTCCGTGGGTGAAAGCACAAAGTTGGAAGGCCCGAGGGAGCCCACCACAAAAAGGGGCCTGCCATCATAGGCCGGAGAGGCCGCAAACAGCTCCTTGGCTTCTTTGGCAATGGCAGCGCCCTCGCGGCTCATCCAGTAGGCCATCTCTTCCGGAGAAAGGCGGTTCAGAAGAATGCCTTCGGGGATATTCTCAAAAAGCCCCGTATCCAGATCCGAAAAATCAAACTCCTGAAGTCTCAAGGGGCTTGCGCCAAAGGTGTTGGTCTCCACCCCGTGGGCTCCGGCCTCAAAATAGGCCAAATGAATATCCCGCAGGGCCGAAGGTCTGGAAAAAACCAGCATGTCCGAGAGCATTTCATAGGATTCACCGCCAAAATCCGCTGCGGTCAGGCCAAGGTTCTGGATCATGGTACCCATGGCACCGTCTAAAACAAGGATGTGGGATTTCAGGGCTTCAAGAAATGTCATGGTCTTCCTTTTTTCACATCAGGGCAAATAGGCATTCACAATAAAATTCTGTATCCGGAGGCAGGCACCACTTTTTTTACGAAAGGCCCCAGCCTTTTTCATCTGAAAACTTTAAAATATTACCATATCCTGATCTATCGATCTACGTCTTTTTCATCCCAGACCCCAAATACCCCATCCTTCTTTCCGGACCCCAGCGTCAAAAACAAGTGAGCGCTTTTTCTTTTGGGCCTGACATGCTATGGATGAAGCTCTTCTTTTTATCGCATGCAAGCCCCAAGCCCCACACCAACACCCCGCATCCAAGGACGTCCCATGATGTATCTGGATCTGGTTCTTAACCTGGCGCTTCTCATTGCCTTAAGTGTCCTTTCCGGTTTCATTTCCAGACGCTGGCCCCGAACAAGTCGCCCAGGTCCCTGGGTTCAGGGTTTTCTCTTCGGCTCCGCCGCTGTCATCGGCATGCTCAAACCTCTGGTTCTGGGACCTGGCCTGGTCTTTGACGGCCGCTCCGTGATGGTCAGCCTCTGCGCCCTTTTCCACGGTCCCATCGCCGGAGTTATCGCAGCGCTCATGCCCATACTCTGCCGCATACAACTGGGTGGGATCGGAACCTTCACCGGCGTACTGGTCATCCTTTCTTCCATGGCCATCGGCCTTTTGGCCCATGCCCACTTCCAGACCCGCAAGGCCACGCCCGACACCCGGGCTCTCCTGATTTTCGGCTTTGCCGTCCACCTCTCCATGCTGGCCCTCATGCTGACCCTGCCCAGAGAGGTGGCCTGGCTCGTGATACGCAACATGGCTCTTCCCATACTTTTCATTTATCCTTTGGCCACCCTGCTGGCGGGCAAGGTGCTTTCGGAGCAGGAGTTTTCCGCCCATCACCTCAGAAGTCTTGAAAATTCAAGGAAAAATCTTGATATCACCCTCAGATCCATCGGGGATGCCGTCATCGCCACAGACACCCGGGGGCGCATCACTCTGATGAATCCTGTGGCCCAGGCTCTCACCGGATGGACCTTCCAGGAGGCTCTGCAAAAACCCCTTACGGACATATTCCGCGTCATTCATGCCCACACCCGTGCGCCCGCTGAAGATCCCGTCAAAAAGGTGATAAGGACCGGCAAGGTGGAAGGTCTTTCCAACCACACCCTCCTTATCGCCAAAGACGGCCAAGAACTCCAGATCGCTGACAGCGCAGCCCCCATTTTCCAGGAGGATGGCGTCCTCACCGGCGTTGTTCTTGTATTCCGGGATGTGAGCGAGGAATACCGCAACCTCGAAAAACTCAAAGCCAGCGAAGCCCTGCTGCGCATGGCCGGGCGCATGGCAAGGCTGGGAGGCTGGTCTGTGGATCTTGCAACCGGAAAAATCACCTGGTCCGACGGGGTTGCCATCATCCATGGCATGCCCCCGGAATACGCCCCTACCCTGGAAGAAGCCTTTGCCTTTTATGCGCCGGAATGGCGGGAGAAAATCAGAAAAGCCTACGCAGCCTGCAGCAGGGAAGGCCTTTCCTACGACGAGGAGATGGAAATCCTCAACGCCCAGGGAGTCCGCATCTGGGTACGGACCATTGGCGAAGCCATACGCGACAAGGTCGGCGTCATCATCCGGGTGCAGGGGGCTTTTCAGGACATTGATGAACGCAAAAAAACGGAAATCCAGATTCAAAAGCAAGACCTTCTTCTCCGGGAAATGGGCGGCATTGCCCAGATCGGAGCCTGGGAATTCGATCCGGAAACCGGCAAGGGTACCTGGACCGACGAAGTGGCCCGCATCCACGGCCTTCCCGTTGATGAGGCCACTTCCGTGGAAAAAGGACTCGCCTTTTACACCGAGGAATCCCGGAGACGCATTGAGAGCGCCATACAGGATGTACTCTCCCGGCAAAAACCCTATGACCTCGAACTCCAGATGCTTTCTGCGGACGGCAATCGGAAATGGATCCGCACCATAGGTCATCCCGTCATCCGGGAAGGCCGGGTTGTACAGGTCCGGGGAACCTTCCAGGACATCACCCGGCAGAAGGCGTCAGAGGAAGCCCTCCTGGCCAGTGAAGAGGACTACCGGAGGCTCTTTGAGGAGCATGCCGCCATCAAGTTCATCCTGGATCCGGAAACAGGGGCCATTATCGACGCCAATGAAGCCGCTGTGGCCTATTACGGCTGGTCCAGGGAAAGCCTGAGATCCATGCATATTCAAGACATCAACCTTCTTTCCTTTGAAGAGATCGCCCGGGAAATTGAAAAGGTAAAGGCCCGCAACCGGGTGCACTTTGAATTTCAGCATCGCAGGGCCGACGGTTCCATACGGGATGTGGCGGTTTTCAGCTCCCGGATCCGCATGAAGGGAAAGGATTATCTCCACTCCATCATCCATGACATCAGCGAACGCAAGCGCCTGGAAAACCAACTTCTTCAATCCCAGAAAATGGAAGCCATCGGCAAACTGGCCGGTGGGGTAGCCCACGATTTTAACAATATGCTGAGCATTATCCTCGGCCACGGAGAACTGATGGAAGAATCCCTTGGTTCAACCCATCCCGCCATCCGGGATGTGCATGAGATTCAGAAAGCCGCCCGCCGCTCTGCCGAACTTACCCGACAGCTCCTGGCCTTTGCCCGCAGGCAGACCATTGCGCCCAGGATTCTGGATCTGAACGCCACCATCGAAGGCATGCTCAGGATGCTGCGCCGCCTCATCGGAGAGGATATCGACCTGCAGTGGCATCCAACAGAACATCTGTGGCCTGTGCGCATGGATCCCAGCCAGGTAGACCAGATTCTTGCCAACCTCACCATCAACGCCAAGGACGCCATTTCCGGCATCGGTCGGCTCACCATTGAAACGAGCAATGTTTCCTTTGATGAGGCCTATTGCGAAACCCAGGCGGAATTTCTTCCCGGAGACTATGTCATGCTGGCGGTCAGCGATGACGGCTGCGGCATGAACAGAGACACCCTTTCCCAGATCTTTGAGCCCTTTTTCACCACCAAACCCCAGGGTGCGGGTACGGGACTCGGCCTTTCCATGGTATACGGCATCATCCGCCAAAACGGCGGATTCATCCATGTGTACAGCGAACCCGGAAAGGGCAGCTCTTTCCGCATCTACATTCCCAGAGAAAAGAAAGGCCTGCCTGCGCCTCCCCAGACTGAAAAGGGGCCCATTCCCACGGGAAAGGAAGGCGTTCTTGTGGTGGAAGACGAGCCCGCCCTTCTCAAGCTCACCTCCCGCATGCTGGGACATCTGGGGTACAAGGTCTTTTCCGCAGCCACCCCCACAGAAGCCCTCGACATTGCCCAGACCCATGGAGAAGACATTCATCTGCTCCTCACCGATGTGATCATGCCTGAAATGAACGGCCGTGATCTGGCCCATCGCCTGCAGCTCCAGCATCCCCATATGCGCACCCTTTTCATGTCCGGGTACACGGCCAATGTCATTGCCCACCATGGGGTGCTGAAGCCGGGCATGCATTTTATCCAGAAACCCTTTTCCATGAAAAACATCGCTGATAAAATAAGGGAAACCTTAAGCCTCTGATTCTGAATCCAGCACTGACGCCACCCGCTTTTGCCTGCCAGACGACCTTCCCCCGCCCTTTTGGCGGGCGGGCTGGCCCGGAACCGCCTGTCAAGGAGACGCCATGCAAAGTACCCACCCCAGACTGGCTCCACACCACTCCATGCTCTTTCGCATCAACGCCCTTGTCCTTCTGCTCTCCACAAGCATCCTTCTCCTTCTCGGACTATGGCAGTACCAGGCCGCAAAAACGCGCTTTGAACAGACCCTGAATGCGGACGCCGATCTTGTCATCCAACGTCTCGCCCAGACCCTGCAGGACCCCTTTTATAACTTCGATACGGCTCAGGTTACCGCGGCCCTTCTTTCGGAAATGAGAGACTCCCGCATCCTCGCCGTGTCCGTTCAGGAGAATGCCGAGGATTCAGGAAGTTTTCTGTTCTGCCTGGGACGGGACGCCCAAGGCAGTCCCATTCCCATGGAAAGCCTTCCCCAGACCAAAGATTTTCTCCGCAAAACGCCCATCACCTACCGCGACATCCCTCTCGGTCATGTGACCGTGATCCTGGATCCCGGTCATTTCAAAGAAGGCCTCCGTCACATTCTCCAGGAAATTCTTTTCGGCATCCTGATTCTCGACACCCTTCTTTTCATCAGCCTGGTGCTGCTCCTCCGGAGGATGGTCCTCTTTCCACTCAGAAATCTCATTGCTGCGGTGCAGGATGTGGCCCAGGGCAAGGGCGATCTCACCCGCCGCATTCCCGTCCGCTCCCGGGATGAAATCGCTCTCCTTTCCATGTGGATGAACACCTTTGTGGAAACCCTTGAAGCAAAAGCAGATCTCGCCCGAAAGGTTGCAGACGGAGACCTTACCGTCTCCGTTCCCATCCTCTCCGACCAGGACACCCTGGGCCAGGCCCTGGCCACCATGGTCCGCAGGCTGGCAAGGGCCGCCCGGGAAGTGCGCTCCGCAGCCCAGGCCAGCGTTACCGCCAGCCGGGATGTCTTTGCCATTTCAGAACGCCTCAGCCAGGGAACCCGACGTCAGGCCCAGTCTGCGGATCACCTTTCCCAGCGCATGCGGGAAATCAGCCTGGGGGTGTCCCGTAATCTTGCCACAGCCCGTCGTGCGGAAAACGGAGCCACAGAGGCGGCAAACCAGGCCCAGGCCACGGGAAAGGCTGTGGAAAACGCCACCCAGGTGATCGCGGATATTACCAAGCGGATCGGCATTGTGGAGGAAATCGCAAGGCAGACCAACCTGCTTGCCCTGAACGCCGCCATTGAAGCGGCAAGGGCCGGAGAGCACGGCCGGGGCTTTGCCGTGGTTGCCGATGAAATCCGGAAGCTCGCGGAAAAAAGCCGGGAGTCCGCCGTCGCCATTGCCAAGGTCGCCAAGCAGGGCTCCCTTGTGGCAGACATTGCCCGGGAGCACCTCCAGGCCCTCATTCCGGAAATCGAGGCCAATGCCGACCGCGTGCGGGAAATTCGTGCGGCCAGCGACGAACAGGACGACGCCATCCGCCAGGCAGCAGAATTCTTAGGCGGCCTTGAAATCGTGGTGCAGGAAAACACCCAGTCCGCAGAAGAGATCACCCTGGCTTCCCAGGCCCTGAACCGCATTGCCGATCAATTGGAAAGCCAGGTGCAGGCCCTGCAGATAAAATAAGCTCTGGTGTTGACAGCGCAGGAGACCTTTGCCTAATTAGTGCCTGGAGATCCGAGGTCCGCCTCTGCCCCCAACCCATCCGGAGTCCTGATCCCATGCCCTTTGTGCATTTTGTACTCTCACTCTGTCTGCTTTTTTCCATAGCCCAGGCCGAACCCCTCAAGGTCGCCCTGCTGCCCATTCCAGACGCCCTGCCCTTTCATGTGGCGGAAAATCAAGGCTATTTTAAAGCAGCAGGCCTTGCGGTAAAGGCCATTCCCGTGGCCTCGGCACTGGAGCGGGATCAGCTCATGCAGGCAGGCCGCATCCATGGCATGATCAATGAAATGGCCGGTACCGCCAACTTCAACCGGGACACCCCGCGCATGCAGATTCTCCAGATTGCCAGGCGACCCATGGGGGATTTTCCCCTCTTCCGTGTTCTCGCACGACCGGGAAGCGACAAAAAGGAGCTGAAAGACCTTGAGGGCACGGCCATTGGCGTCAGTCGCCACACCATTATCGAATACCTCACAGACCGCATGCTCGGTCATGCAGGGGTTCAGAACGTGGAAATCCGTTCCGTTCCCGCCATTTCCGAACGTTTCCAACTTCTCATGCAAGGCCGCCTGGAAGCTGCGGTCATGCCCGACCCCCTGGCCTTCAGCGCCATCCAGCAAGGCGCCGGGGAGATTGCAAACGACCTTGAAGCCTCCTTTTACAGCGCCAGTGTCTTAAGCTTTGATATCCGCATCGTCCGGGATGAAAAGGAAAGGATCAGCGCCTTTCTTAAGGCCTGGAACCGGGCCGCAAGGGATATCAACGAAAACCCCGAAGCTTTCCGCCGCATTTTCATCGAAAAAGTTCGCATGCCGCCTGAGGTGCAGCAGATTTTTCCCATTCCCGCCTTCCCTGTGGCGGAGGTTCCTTCCCCCGCCCAATGGCAGGATATGATGGACTGGATGGTCACAAAGGGACTGCTGTCAACGCCCCTTGCCTATGCCGACAACATCTCAGACCTCAACCCTTCCGGATTTCTTTCTTCTGCTTCCAAAGCCCAGGAAACAGACCAAGGGCTGAAGCAGTCTCAGGATTCTTCTTCCGCCGGGGAACATGTCCGCCCATGAGCATGGTCTGCATCCAGAATCTCTGCTTCGGGTATCCGGGCAAGCCTCCTTTGTTTGAGCACTTTTCCCTCGACATTCCCAGGGGCGAATCCTGGGTTCTCATCGGTCCTTCGGGCTGCGGAAAATCCACCCTTCTTTCCCTGGTGGCAGGACTGAAAAAACCCTCAGAGGGTTTCATTGCCATTGAAGGCCGCAGACTGACCCGACCCAGGCCCGAAAGCGGCCTTGTTTTTCAGGATCACGGCCTTCTGCCCTGGGCCACCGTGGCCGCCAACGTGGCCCTTGGCCTCAAAATCCGTTCCTATTACGGTGCAGACGGTCGCCACGCCCCCCTGCAATGGCAAGCGGATCCCCAAGCCCAGGCCCACACCCTTTCTTTATGGATGCAACGGCTTGGCCTTGAAGGCAAAGAGCCCCTCTATCCCGCCCAGCTTTCCAGAGGCCAGCGCCAACGGGCGGCCATTGCCCGCACCCTTGTCATGAATCCCGACCTTCTTCTCATGGACGAACCCTTTTCCGCCCTGGATCCTCCCATCCGGGAAGAACTCCAGGGCCTCATGGCTGACCTGGGAAGGGAAGAAGCCATCACCCGCATCACCGTGACCCACGACATTGCAGAAGCCGTCATTCTGGGCGAAAAAATCCTCCTCGCTCACACCGGCACCAACCAGAAGCCAAAAATTCTTGAAAACCCTCTCGCTCTGGAAAAAGCCCCCAGAAAACACCCCCATTTCAACCCCATGTGCGATCAGGTGCGTCAGGCCATGGGAGATGCCTCATGAGACTTCCCCGAGCCCGCCTCCTGGAACCCTTCTTAGGCCTTGCCATGCTTCTCCTTGCCTGGCAGGCAGGGGCATCCGCCATGGCAAAACCCATACTCCCCGGCCCTCTCACCGTCATTCCCCTCTTTCTGAAAGATCTCTGGGGAGATCTTGGCTTACACTTTCTCGCCAGCAGCGGCCGGGTTATCCTTGCCATCCTCATTGCCGTATGCACGGCGGCCCCCCTGGGTCTGGTTCTGGGACAGTCCCCACGGGCCCATGCCCTTTTTTCTCCCATCATCACCCTCTTATACCCTGTGCCCAAAATCGTTTTTCTCCCGGTAATCTATGTACTCATGGGCATCAGCGACTTTTCCAAGATTTTTCTCATCTCCCTCATTCTCTTCTTCCAGATCCTTGTGGTGGTGCGGGATGAGGCCGCAAGCCTTACGCCCGAGCTCATCGCCTCGGTACGCTCCCTGGGCGCAGGCCGCAGGGCCCTTTTCCGTTTTGTTTATCTGCCCGCCACCCTGCCTGCCATCCTTACGGCCCTGCGGGTCTCCGTAGGTACCGCCGTGGCCGTGCTTTTCATTGCGGAACAGGCCTTAACCCAGTGGGGGCTGGGGTATTACATTGTGGTGGAAACCTACCAGGTTCTGCGCTACCCGGAAATGTACGCCGGCATTCTGGCCATGGGTCTTCTCGGCAGTCTCCTCTATGGTTTCATTCGCATCATTGAAAGAAAATTCGCTCCCCATCTTTTCATCAAGGACCAGGAATGAAACGTTTATCTGAAAAAGAAGCCTGGATACTGGCCACAAGACCCAAGACCCTGCCTGCAGCCCTGGGTCCTGTTCTTCTGGGAACGGCCGCTGCCACCAGCATGGGAAAATTTCACTTCCTCTCCGCCCTTCTGGCCCTTACCACTGCCCTGTTGCTGCAGATCGCGGTGAACCTCGCCAATGACTATTTTGATGCAAAAGCCGGGCACGACACAGACAAACGCCTCGGCCCCCTGCGGGTCACCCAGAGCGGTCTCATCCCTGCCCAAAAAGTGCTGGCAGCCATGATCTTCTGCATGGTGCTTGCTTTTTTCTCCGGTCTTTACCTCATCTTCAGAGGAGGCCTCCCAGCCCTTGGCATCGCCCTCTTTTCCCTTCTGGGAGTTCTCACTTACTCCGCAGGCCCCTTCCCCATGACGGAAAAAGCCCTCGGCGAAGGGGCAGCCTTTTTCTTTTTCGGTCCTGTGGCGGTCTGCGGAACCGTCTGGGTCATGGGCCTCACCTTTTCCCTTTCCGCCTTTACCGCTTCCATTCCCGCAGGCATGCTCATCGCCGCCATCTTGTCTGTGAACAATATCCGGGATATGGAAAATGATGCGGCCACAGGCAAACGCACCCTTGCTGTGCGCATGGGCCCCATTCCCAGCCGTTATCTTTTCACTGCTCTTGTGGCTGGTGCTTACCTGTTTCCCCTTACCCTGGCCCTTTTCACAACACCCTGGATGCTGCTGGTCTTTTTCTCGCTGCCCAAGGCCCTTGTGGTGATCCAGTCCATCTGGCACATGGACGGAAAACTCCTTAACGAGGTGCTGGCGGATACGGCCCAGCTCTCCTTCTTTTTCTGTCTTTTCTACGGGCTGGGACTGCTCATCGGGTAGTGTAAAAAATATCCCCATAAAAAAGGATCTTCTCCCATCTCTGGCCTATCACACTTCCAACCTTCAGCGGTATTTTAAGGATCGGTCCATGTTCACTTTGGATATTCCGGGTTTCGGACCCGTAAGGGCAAAGCATCTGGTGCTTGACTACAACGGCACCCTGGCGGAAGACGGCAGACTTGTGGAAGGGGTGGCACAACGGCTGCATCAACTGGCCGACCGCCTTTCCATTCATGTGATCACAGCCGACACCTTTGGCTCTGTCCAAGAAGCGCTCATGGGCCTGCCCCTTGGCATTGCCACCCTTGGACCCGGCAACCAGGAAGCTGCCAAACGCGCTTTTGTGGAAGACCTGGGGGCCGAACATGTCATTGCCATGGGCAATGGTCGCAACGACGCCGCCATGCTGAAAGCCGCACGCATCGGCATGTCCATTCTGATGAAAGAAGGCAGCTGCGCCCAGACCCTCATGCAGGCGGATCTGGTAAGCCGCCACATCTGTGAGGCCTTAGACCTCCTTCTTCATCCCTTACGCCTGGTGGCCACCCTGAGACATTAAACACTCCAGGATCCAAACCAGGGGACCGTACAGCACCTTGGGTCCCCAATACCTCAGACCCAAAAGGAGAACGCCATGATCCCGCGCATTTTCAACGCCGCTGCCATCTGCTGCATCCTTCTTGCCCTTTTCACGCTCATTCCCAGAGCTTCGGCTTCCAGTGAATGCCTTTTCGGATACAAGGCCTGGTGCTCCTTCACCCCCGGAAGCACCTTCATTCTGGGTATGATGGCCTATATCTTTCATGATATGGCCAGAAAACCCCCCCAGTCCCCGGACAAAAGGTAAAAGCGCCCCTGCCCGCTCCCTTGCGGGTTTTCATTTTTTCACCCATCGGCTCCAAGGCCGGAAAGGAACACCATGACCCACGCTTTTGTCACCATCGATCCTGAACGCTGCAATCAAGACGGCATCTGTGCGGCAGAATGCCCCGTAAAAATCCTGGGCTTCCCCAAAAAAGGCGAGACCCCCTCCCTGGTCCAGGGCGGCGAAGCCCTGTGCATCCGCTGCGGCCATTGCGTTGCCGTATGTCCCACTGCCGCCATCCGCCTGAATTTTCTCGCCCCTGAAGACTGCACCCCTGTGGACAGGAATCTTCTTCCAGACGAAAAAGCCACAGAGCATCTCCTCGCCACCCGTCGGTCCATCCGCAATTACAAAAAAGAAAGCGTGGATAAAGACCGCATTGAAAAGCTTCTCGCTACGGCCAGCCTTGCGCCCACAGGCCACAACAGCCGCTGCGTACAATGGCTTGTGATCCACGACACCCAAGAGGTACGCCGCCTCACCACCATGGTGGCGGACTGGATGCGCTACATGATCAAGGAGCAGCCCGCCATGGCCAAGGCCTTCCATCTGGAGGAAACCGTGGCTGGCTTTGATCTGGGCCTTGATGTCATCTGCAGGGATGCGCCCCACATTGTGGTGGCCTGCGCCCACAAGGCCGCACCCACGGGAGCCATTGACTGCGCCACAGCCCTGGCTTACCTGGAGCTGGCCGCGCCACCCATGGGTCTTGGCACCTGCTGGGCCGGATTTTTCAACATCGCAGCCACCTTCTGGCCCCCTTTAAAGGAAGCCCTCGGCCTGCCCAAAGGGGTGAACAACCATGGCGCTGTTCTCTTGGGGGTTCCCCGGTTCAAGTACCACCGCATTCCGCCACGCCAGGCCGCATCCATCCGCTGGGTGTGAGGGAAACCCTCTGATAAAAAAAAGGGCATGCAGTCCCCAAGGACTCAGCCCTTTTCATTCCAAAAAAAGATACGGCTGCGCAGGTCCATCCCAAAAGCCTTCCACGGCCTTTACCCTGCGCGGCCCTTCCTTTTCGTCCTGTATCTTGCGCCCCGAACCTCAGCGCCGCAGCCGGAGATACAGACGATCCTTCAGAGAAAAAAACACCATTTTCACAAGCCCCCCCATGTCCAGCTTTTTCCGTTTCCAGGCAAGACGCAACATGGCAAGGGCAATGTTGGGAGGAACCGGGGGGGACGCATCCTTTCTTACCAGAGCGAGGGCCGATGCAGGGCAGGTATCCACACAAAGACCGCAGCCGATGCAGCGTTTACGGTCAAAATACACCGCTCTGTCCTTCCTTGTGAAAGCCCCCATGGGGCAACGTTTCAGGCAGAGACCACAGCCCGTGCAAAGATCACTGGCCAGTCGGGCATGAAAGGGTGAAGCCACCACAAAGCCGGGATCGGGAAGCTGACGGAAGGTTCTCAGCAGGCCGCAACAGCAGCCGCAACAACAACAAATCCATTTCACCTCCCTGTCATTGCTCGGTTGCAGCACAAGACCCGCCTTGCTGGCAGAGGCAAGGATTTCCCGGACCTCTTCCCGGCTGGCCCTGCGACCAGCCCCTGTCCATCGGTAAAAATCCTCTTCTTCCCCAAAATTGATACAGGTTTCCAGGGGACGATCACAGGCTGCGTTCTGCATGCCCCTTTCCAGCCGACAGATACAGGGGGCTACCACAAAACTTGTCTTTTTTTCAATCAGGGCAAAGGCCTTTTCATAGGTCATGACCCTGAGATCCGCATGGATACTCTCCTGCACGGGGATCACCCGCATCTGCGGCGCTTTCTGCCAGCTTTTCGCGTCCACAAGCCAAGGCACATAAGCTTCCATGGCCTTGATCAGCTCCGGCGTCAGGCGATTCACCTGCAACTCCCAGATTCCCACAATGAACTGGGCCGCCATGTAACGGGGGGCTTTATCCTGTTTTTTGCTTCTGAAAATCAGACCCTTTTCCGCCATGGTTTCCAGCATGGCGGAAACGATCTTTTCTTCCATACCCGCGCGCAGGGCGATGACCCCGGCCTCTTCTTCCACAAGATTGAGGCAAGGCGCCAGCCTGGCTTCTTCCGGAGAAAAAAGCAGCTTTAAAATCCGGATTTCCACCCCTTCGGGGGTGGGAGGAAAACCACCGGGCTGCGCATCCAGATGCCGCGCCAGACGCTGGTAAATCCCTTCTTCAGAAGAATTTTGGAAGATACCGCCCCATTCCGGAAACTCTTCGGTGCTTTTTTGCATGTTTTCCTTCCAGTACGGAAATGAGGCCGGCAAAAATTATGGACCGCAAAACCCAAGGGCCTGGAATGACAATTTTTCACCCCAGGCCCATTCTGGGCATGAAAACCATGATCTCATAAGGATTCAGACAACAACCTGCGGCAACAAAGGAGGTGTCGGGATACAGAGACAAGCACAGATCACACGCAAAAGCTCCGCTTCTTCCAAAGAAAGGCTGCCATCGGATGAGGCTGTCACCAAAAGCGCCTGCACAAGCTCCCCCTTCAGGACAACATCCAGACTGTCCAGGATTCCAAGGGCCAGATCCATATCCCGGGCCCAGTCCAGAGGGACTTCATATGCAGGCACATCCATGGGCAGCATGCGACTGATACCCGATAAAAAAGCCCGTCGGGCCTGGGTCTCAGATTCATGCCCCTGCCAGGCCAGTACAGAAAAAAGCCGGATCAGAGCATCCCGGCACGCCCCTCCCCGCAGCCTGCGGGAATCCGGCCCCCCGCCCTTTTCCGTCTCTTCCAGACGACGTTTCAGAAGCCGGACCAGGCAGTATTCGAACACCGTCACCTGTCCATCCAGAAGAATCATCTGCTTCAGAAGACGGGAAAGCCGCTCCCGTACCGGCGCTTCCACCTGGCGCAGAACAGGAAAAGCCAGGTCCGTCAGGGGCAGGGTCAAAAGGGGATGCAGGCTCTCCGCCTCAGGAATCAAACTTTCCACCCTTTTCCCCAGATCATCGCCCAGCACCTCCCGGACAAAGGCCATCTGCGCTTCCCGCAATCCCTTTTCCCGGCCAAGAAGCAGGGCGGGGAAAAGCACCAGTACCCCGGTAGTACTGCGTGCCGCCCGAAGCAGGGCGTCGGGTATGGCCATCATCACCTGCTCGGCCTGATCCAGACGCTCGGGGTCCGGGGTTTCCACATCCTGCATCACCGCAGCCGTGAATGCGGAGGTCGGAATGGTTTCCCCTTCCCCTTTGCCCATGAGAAAGGCCCAGGGATTTTCCCCTGCGTCGAAGGCGGGACGCGCGCCCCGACTTACGGTTTTGGGACTGCCGGAAGCCGTCCGGAAATCCTCCGGTTGAAAGCTCGGGTCAATGGCCCGGATCCTGGCCTCCAGCGGCGGATGGGTGGCCAGTGCCGAAACCCAGAACTTCTGACCACTGGCAAAAAGCATGTGACTGACTTCTTCCCTCTCCGCAGCTCTCAGGTGGGAACCTGCGCCCAGTCCCCCTATTTTTTTCAAGGCGCCCCCGATCCCATCGGGATTCCGGGTGAACTGCACGGCATGGGCATCGGCCAGAAACTCCCGCTGTCGGGAAACCCCGGCTTTGATCAGGCGGCCGAAAAAAACACCGATATACCCCACCAGCAGAAGGGCAAGCCCCAGGATATGGCCTCCTCCCCCTCCCTGCTTCTGGTTATGGATCACGCTGCGCCGCCTGCCGCCGCTGTGCAGAAGCCCCCGCCCAATGACGCTGATGGCAAGAATTCCGTACAGGATTCCCATCATGCGGATGTTCATCCGCATATCCCCATTGAGAATGTGGGTGAACTCATGGGCGATCACCCCCTGCAACTCATCCCTTGTCAGCTGATCCAGAGCCCCCCGGCTCACGGCAATGGCGGCATCCTCCACCGAGTATCCGGCGGCAAAGGCATTGATGCCCTTTTCCGCCTCCAGCACGTAGATATGGGGCGTGGGCACACCAGAAGCAATGGACATCTCTTCCACCACATTGCAAAGCCGACGCAAAACAGGATCCTGGCTGTCCGGGTCCACCCAGACACCGCCAAGATCCAAAGCCACCCTGTCGCCCCCGCTGCGAAGCTTGGACATGCGGTACCAGCTGGCCCCAGCGATCACCAAAAGGGTGATCCCGCTGACAATACCATGAGCCTTCAGAGAGGCCGTCAGGGAGTTTTCTCCAAACCCTGCCTCAAAAAAACTGAAAAGACAGAGACTCACGGCAAGATTCACAGCCAGAACAATCAGCACGACGGCCAACAGAAAAAGAAGGACCAGCCTGCGGCTGTTGCGACGGGCGCGATCCTGATGTTCAAAAAAATTCATCCTGCGCCTCCGGAAAAATCATGGTATTGCCCCTACCTTCCGGATCCGGGCAAAACCCCATCCCATTTTTGTCAGTCAGGAGAAGGAAACCTTGGGCGCTTTGCGCATGGCTTTGTCTTCAATTTCAAGGAGGGCGGCGGACATGAAGCCAAAACGGGAGGCCACGAGATTTGCCGGAAATTGTTCTCGGGTGACATTATACGTCATGACCGCATCGTTGTAACTCTGCCGCGCAAAGGCCACCCGATTTTCCGTGCTGGCCAGTTCTTCGGAAAGCTGCTTCATGTTTTCACTGGCCTGAAGCTGGGGATAGGATTCGGAAAGGGCCATGAAACGGCCCAGCATCCCCCCAAGCCCCTGCTCCGCTGCGGACAGGGCCTGCATGGCCGAAGGATTACCCGGATCCGCCGCCGCCCTGCGAAGACCGGAAGCCGCCTGATTTCTTGCCGCAATGACCGCTTCCAGGGTTTCCCGCTCATGGGCCATGTAGGCCTTTGCCGTTTCCACAAGGTTGGGAATGAGATCGTAACGCCGGGTCAACTGCACATCAATCTGGGCAAAGGCGTTCTGAAAACGATTTTTCATTGTGACCAGTCGGTTGTAGGTCACAATGACAAAAATCACGATCAGAACCGCCACCACCCCCACTCCGATAATCCATTCCATGCCAGACTCCTTTTTCAAGCTGTCAGAAAATCCCAGAAAACATCCGCCCTGATTCCTCTGACCCATGGGCAGACTCCTGCGGGATACAAAAACTGCCTTTTAAAACACTTCTCTTCCCTTTTCCGCCGCCAGTCTCCTACGGTTTTCCGGAAAATGCCGCCAGAGGCGGTCTGTTGTGCAGCCAGGGCCGGGCCCGTTCCACCTGCCCCGCCAGGGCAAAAAGGGTGGCATCCTCCCCCATTCTCCCCGTAAAAAGCATACCCAGGGGAAGCCCTTCTGCGGTCTCATGCAGAGGCAGAGACATGCCGGGCAGCCCCGTCATATTGCCGCAGATGGTAAAGGCCATGCGGTTCAGTGTGGGAGCGGCAAAGGGTTTTGCAAGGCCGCTTTTCAGCAGAAAAGCCCCACCCGGCAGCCAGGATCCCGCCACAAGCAGCTTTTCCTCCATGGGAGAAGGAGGAATCTCTCCATGGGCCGCCGGAGGCCCGATGAGAGTGGGGGTTAAAAAAACATCCCAGGTTTCCAGAAAACGCCCCATTGCGAGCTGCACCCCGTGCCAGCCTTCCTTGGCAAGAACAAAATCCAGGGAAGAAAGGCTTTTTCCCATGGCCGCCATGTTCCGTGTGGCGGGCTCCAGCCTGCGCACGGCCTCCGGGCCACCCCACTGCCGCACCTTATGGCAAAGAGCCGCCGTATGAGCGCAGACCACCACCATGAAATCTTTCCAGAAACGATTCCTGTCAATGGAAGGCGCGGCTTCTTCCACCTTATGGCCCATGTTTTGCAAAAGGCGTACCGTGGATTCAAGACCTTTCAGAGCTTCGGGATGCACAGCCGTGGAAATCATGGGACGGCTGGAAAAGGCAATGCGCAAAGGACGGGGATCCTCGGCGCAGGCCTTCAGGCAGGATCGTTCCAACCGGGCAACCCGGTACGCAGCCCCCACTTCCGGACCGGAAACGGCATCCAGCATGGCCGCACTGTCCCGGACCGACCGGGTTATCACATGCCCGGTCACAGCCCCCTCCCAGGGCTCTCCGAACTCCGGCCCCACCGGCGTAAGCCCGCGGGAGGGCTTGAATCCGAAAACCCCGCAACAGGCTGCGGGAAAACGTATGGAACCGCCGCCATCATTGGCCGAGGCCATGGGGACAATGCCCGCTGCCACCACGGCGGCGGAACCGCCGGAAGAGCCCCCCGTGCTGTATCCCCTTTTCCAGGGATTGTGCACAGGGCCAAAGGCCTTGGGTTCTGTGGTGATGGTGAGGCCGAATTCCGGGGTGCTGGTCTTGCCAAAAGGAATCAGCCCCGTATCCATATATCGCCGGACAAGCTCGCTGTGCCTGTCCGGGATGCGCTTCACCGCAAGGCTTCCCATGGACATGGGCTCTCCTGCAAAATCATCCATGAGATCCTTAAAAAGGAAAGGGACACCGGAAAAAAGGCCCTCTCCGGACACATCTTCTGCCATCCGTCGCGCCCGTTCCGCAAAGGTATGGACAATGGCATTCAGTTCCGGGTTCAGGGCGCTGGCCCTTTCCAGCGCTGCTTCCAGCACTTCCGATGGTGAAACCTCTTTCTGACGGATCAGGTCGGCAAGACCCAGGCCATCGTACTGCGCATACTCTCTGAACATACCGCACTCCCATCCGGACTCTTGGTAATTGAAAAAAGGGTTTTACTTCCCAACACAGGTCGCATGACAGCAGAAGGGATCAAAAAGACCGCATCCATCCTCCCGGAAATTCGGATTACCCGGCAGATTCCGGGTCCCTTACGGCAAAAAAGGGCGTATACGGGGCTGGGGCTTCGGGGCAGGATCACAAACCAAAAAAACATGGCATCTGAACAATGCCCTATTCATACGCAGCGTCCCCTGCGCTGTCAATCCCCGCCATTTTCCGCCGACACAAGCCCGAAGTCCTGCAAGCGAGGATTTGAAAGGGATTTAAACCTTGCGCGTACCGCGCATATTCCCTATAATTAAACCAAATGAAAACAATTATATGAACATATAAAATAAACCCGGAAAAGCCCGTTTTCCGCCCTTAAAAAGCAGCCCCAAGACCTCAGAAAAAGCCCTGCTAAGGAAAAGCTCCGAAACTCCCTGGCACTTGGATGGGTTCCGGACTTCTCCTTGCCGTCCCCATGTCTCCCCGCCCCGCCTGTGGCGATTTTTCGGCTCTCCCCCCACCCAAGAAAGGAGTTCCGCCATGAAAAAGACCATCCTCTCCCTTCTTCTCGCAAGCCTTTTCTGCTTTCTGTCAGGTCCTGCCGCGGCTGAAAAAATTCTCATTGCAGCCTGCGATCCCTGGCCTCCCTTTGTGGATCCTCAGCATCCCAAAGAAGGCGTCAGTATGGAAATCATCCGGGCAGCCTATGCCACCCAGGGCTACGCCATCAAACTGGAATATGTGCCCTGGGCCAGGGCCGAACAGGGCGTCAAAGACGGAGTTTATGATTTCCTGCCGCCCACCTGGATGACCCATGAACGCCAGAAGTATCTGCTTTACAGTGAGCCCTATGCTGTCAATCAGATCAAATTCATCAAAAGAAAGGATGATCCCTTTGAATTTACAGGCATGGAAAGTCTTAAGGGAAAAACCATCGGAATTGTAAGGGGATATGGATACGGCGACGCCTTTCTCACCGCCACCCACTTCAGACGGGAAGAAGCCAATGATCTCATCAGCAATACCCGCAAACTCATTGCAGGCCGCATTGATCTTACCCTGGAAGATGAGATTGTGGCCCGCGTACGACTGGCCCAGGAAAATCCGAATCTGCTGAACGACATTTCCTTTACCCGCAACGCACTTTCCCGCAACCCCCTTCACATTGCAGCGGGTCTTAAAAATCCAAAACACCAGGAAATCATCACTGCTTTTAATAAAGGCCTGGCTGAAATCAGAAAAAATGGTACATATGCAGCAATATTGGCAAGCTACGGCATAGAATCCCACTGAAATCCGCCATGCAGCTTTCATCCCGAACATGGATAAAAACAAGAAAGGCTCGGTAAAACTGATGATATCGTATTTTTCCCCTTCCCGTCTCCTGTTCCGCACCCTCTTCATCCTGACGGCCCTGGCCCTTTGTTTTCCCGTGCTGGGGCCTGTGAACGCCCAGGCCGCAGACAAGGTCGTTCTCGCCAACGGAGATTGGGAACCCTATCAGGGAGAAAAACTCCCCCAGGGAGGTCCCGCAAGCCAGATTGTCCGTGAAGCCTTTGCCTCTCAGGGCTGGGATGTGGAGTTCCGGTATATGCCCTGGGCCAGAGGCTTAAGCCTTACCCAGGAAGTCCAGACCGATGGCACCATGCTTTACAGCTATAATGAGGAGCGGGGGAAAAACTTTTTGTTCAGTGCCCCCATCCTTGTACTGGAAACCGTGGTTTTTCACCGCAAAGACAAACCCCTTGCATGGCAGAACCCCGAGGACCTCAAAGGTCTGACCCTGGGGGCAGTACTCAAGTATGACTACGGCTTTGTCACGGAAGAAGCGGGTTATACCCTGGATCGGGTTGCTTCCAATGTGTTCAACTACCGCAAGCTGGCCGCTGGCCGCATTGACGCCCTGATGGAAGAACGTCTGGTGGGTCTTGCCGCCCTTGAAAGCGAAGGGTTTACAGACACCCTCACCTACCATCCCAAACCCATTAAAAGCGCTCCCTATCATCTCATTGTGTCCAGAAATCATCCCAGGGCCCAGGAGATCATCGCCGCCTTCAACCAGGGCCTTGAGCAGCTTAAGCAGGATGGACGTCTGGAAAAGATTCTCCAGTCCCGATAATTTTTTTTCATCCCATGCCTTTGTTCCAAACTCTCCGGCACCCCATGTGCATAAAAAACCGGCATGGGAAAAGGCACCGGGGCTTGCCACCGCATCCGCCCCGGTCCTTGTTACGCAGCTGTGAACACATGACCATAAGGAAGACACATCCATGAAAACCTCTTTCTTTTCCCCCGTGCGTATGCTCATCATTGGTATCCTGTGCCTTGGCGCCCTTGCGGGGGCCGCTTTCTGGTTTTACGCATCCACAGATCCCACCCTCTCCAAAGCCCTGGATCCCAACTCAAAAACCGTACACCTTGCAAACGGAGAGTGGGCACCCTATCAGGGGGAATCCCTGCTTGGCGGTGGTCCCATGAGCCGCATTGTCGCAGCAGCCTTCAGGAGCCAGGGGTGGAATGTGGAGTACACCTATCTGCCCTGGGCCAGGGGACTTGCCATGACCGAAGAGGTCAAAACCGATGGCACCATGCTCTACAGCTACAACGAAGAACGCGGGAAAAAATTCTTCTACAGCGACCCCGTCCTTCAGCTGGACACCGTGGTCTTCTACAACCTGAATAAACCCGTACGCTGGGACAAGCCCGAAGATCTCAAGGGCCTTGCGCTGGGTGGGGTTGAAAAATACGATTACGGCTTTGTGCGGGAAGAAGACGGCTACCGTCTCCTTCGCAGCACGTCTTCAGAGAGCAACCACCAGAGGCTGGCCGAAGGACGGCTGGATGGCGCTCTGGATGAAGTCCTGGTGGGCATGAACATCCTCAGAAACGCAGGACTCCGCCATCGCATCACCTTTCATCCGAGACCCATCAAAAGCCGGGACTATCACCTTATCCTCTCCAAAGACCACCCCAGGGCGGAAACCATCCTTTCCGTATTCAATCAGGGACTGGCCCAGATCAAAGCGGATGGAACCTTTATGAGCCTGCTTCAGTACGATTAACAAAAAAACACCTTGTACAACATGAAGGAGCCTTCCATGAAAACGACCGATCTCCGCATTCCTCTGCAAAAGCGTATCTTTGTACGCATTGTCGGTACAGTGCTGGTTCTGACCACGGTCATCCTGATGATGATGGGATTCTGGCAATACCAGAGCGCCAAAACCCGCCTGGAGCAGGGGCTCAATGTGGACGCAGATCTTGCCATCCAGCGCATCGGTCTCACGCTCCAGGATCCCTTGTACAATTTTGACATGAACCAGGCGGAAGCCATTCTCCGTTCAGAAATGCAGGATCTGCGCCTTCTGGCCCTGGCCCTTTCCGATGGGTCCAACCAGAAGCAGATCCTGATTCTGGGCAGGGATGCGGAAAAAAAAATACAGAAAACAGAAAAACTTCCGGAAGCCACACGTTTTCAGCGCCACAACCCCATTAAGCGGGGAGAAGACGTGCTGGGCCATATCACCATTCTCCTGGATCCCGAATTCTTTCAGGACAGTCTTCGCCAGATCCTGCAAAACACCATCCTCACCATCCTTTTTCTCAATATACTCCTGCTGGCAGTAATGGCCTTTGCCTTACGGCTGATGGTTTTTCATCCTTTACAGGGAATGATCGGCGCGGTCCGGGATCTGGCGGAGGGCGAGGGGGATCTCACCCGCCGCATCAACGAAAACAAAGGGGATGAGCTCAGCCTGGCCGCCCGGTGGATTAACCTCTTCATCTCCCAGATCCACGGCATCATGGTCCGCATCCGGGAAAACGGAAATAAGCTTATGGATGCAGCCTCAAGCCTCCTTGCCATCTCGGAGAATATGGCCAGAGACGCCAAGACCTCCGCAGAACGGGCAACGGCTGTGGCCCGCGCCACGGGAGAAATGAGCAAAAGCATGGACAGTGTTGCCTCCGCCATGGAACAGGCGGCCACCAACACCTCCATGGTGGCCGCAGCCACAGAACAGATGACAGCCACCATTGATGAAATCGCCAAAAACACGGAAAAAGCCCGCCACACCACGCAAAACGCCGTGGAACGCTCCGATGGCGCAACGGAAAAAATGGCAGATCTTGGGAAAATCGCATCTGAAATCGGAAAAGTAACGGAATCCATTACTGAAATTTCAGCTCAAACCAATCTTTTGGCCCTGAACGCCACCATAGAAGCCGCACGCGCCGGAGAAGCGGGCAAGGGGTTTGCCGTGGTGGCCGCGGAAATCAAAACCCTGGCCACCCAGACCACCACAGCCACGGAAAATATCCGCAACATCATCGGCTCCGCCCAGAGCATTATCCGGGAGGCCACCGCTGAGGTCAAAGAGGTCAGCCAGGCCATTCAGGCCACCAGCGGCATTGTCACCATCATCGCCACGGCTGTGGAACAGCAGTCTTCCGCCACACGGGAAATCTCCGGCAATGTCCTCCAGGCAGCCCAGGGCATTCAGGAAGTCAATGAGAACATGGCTGCCATGAATGGTTTTGTCCAGAGCATCCGCCAGGATATCGAAGGGGTGGACAGGATCAGCAAAGAAATGAACAACACCAGCTGTGAAGTCAATGGAAAGGCCCGTGAAGTTTCAGGCATGGCCGGAGGTCTTCAGACCCTTATCGATCGTTTTGTTCTGTGACCTCCTTAAGCAACCAAACTCCACCGGAAAAAAGGAGAAGGAACCTTGCATCCCAAGCCTACGCTGCCCTTTCATGAATATTTATTGAGAATCAGCCTCATCTGTCTTTTTCTGCTGGGGGGATTGGCATACCATGCCCATGCGGATTTTCCTGTGGGAATCAGCGAGACAGAAATCCGGATCGGTCAGTCCTGCGCCCTCACAGGGCCCGTCATGGGCCTGGGTACTGCCATGCGGGATGGGGCCAGGCTCTACTTCGCATATATCAACTCCCAGGGAGGGATCCATGGCAGAAAAATCAACCTCATCACCCTGGATGACGGATACAACCCTGAAACCTGCAAAACCAACACGGAAACCCTGATCCGCAAAGAAAAGGTTTTTCTCCTTTTTGGTTATGTGGGCACCCCCACCACCCAGGCAGCCCTTCCCTTGCTGCGGGAAACAGGAACCCCGCTTTTTGCCCCTGTCACAGGGGCTGAGATGTTCAGAAACCCCGTTTCACGGGAAGTGTTCAATATCCGCGCCAGCTATTTCCAGGAAACCGAAGCCATGGTTGATCGGCTCATCCATGACAGACAATTGCGACGCATTGCCGTTTTTTACCAGAACGACGCCTATGGGGAAGATGGCCTGAACGGAGTGCGCAGGGCAACGGCCAAATATGGACTTTCCCCTGTGGCCACAGTCAGCTATGACAGAACCCAGCCAGAGATAAACACAGCCCTTGCCCTTCTCATGAAGGAAAACCCGGATGCCGTCATCCTCGTGGGATCCACAGAACCTTGCGCACAACTCATCTCCGGAATGCGGGCTGCGGGCAGTGAGGCCCTTTTCCTCAATGTTTCCTTTGTGAATGGCGATCACCTTGCCCGCCAACTCGCCAATGACGGCGTCGGCGTTGTGGTCACCCAGGTGGTCCCCTTCCCCTTTTACAAAAGAATTCCTGTGGTGGCCGAATACAACCGCCTTGCCGCCGAACTCAGTCCGGACACAGAACCCTCCTTTGCAGGAATGGAAGGCTTCATGGCCGCCAAAGCCCTTTGCAGGGTGCTTGAGGAAAGCCCCCCCACCCTGACCCGTGAAGACTTTATCCAGACAGCCCAGGCACAAAGGGATACGGACATTGGAGGATTCACCGTCTCCTTTTCCCAAGACCTGCACCAGGGTGGCAATCTCGTCTACCTCACCCAGATAGGCCCTGGCGGGTTCCTGAGGCCCCTTGAAAATCTCGGCCAGCTCTACCCTTTTTTCAGGAATTAGCCTCCGGTTGCGCAGCCCCGGATCCAGACCTTGGGAAGCCACGCATCGCTTTTTCACAGAAAGCCAGACTGCACCCAGGGCTGCGTTTTTTTCAGGTTGTCCTGAACATTTTTCCCCCACAAGCCTTTAGACAAACGCAGTCAGAAGATAGAAAATCCATCCTTCTGCAAGCTCCTTTTTCAGTACGAAGAATGCCCATGGCAGGCATCGGTTAAAAAAAACATCTCACAGAAAGGACACCGTATGCTTTTTTTCAGAAACCTCCTCATAAGCCTTTTTCTCTTCTTCTGCCTCCCCCTCCCTGCCTTCTCAGGGGAGGCTCTCAAGGGCGCCACCCTGAACTGGGAGCCCTACATCGGCGTGAACATGCCCAGGGAAGGATATGTGGCGGAAGTGGTCCGTGAGGCCTTATCTGCGGGCGGTGGGTACACCCTGGACATTCAATATATGCCCTGGGCACGCGTGGTGGCCATGACCAAGGCAGGACAGTTTGATCTTTATTTTCCCGAATATTACGCCGAAGAACTGAAAAAAGACTTTCTCATCTCCGATGCCTTTCCCGGCGGCCCTCTGGTTTTTTTCCGCAAAAAAGGCAGCCAGATTTCCTATACAAAGCTTCAGGATCTCAGGTCCTATAAAATCGGGGTGGTCCGGGGTTATGTGAATACGCCGGAGTTTGATGCCGCCACCTATCTCACCAAAGAAGAAGTCACAGAAGATCTCCACAACTTCCTCAAACTTCTGGCAGGCCGCATCGACCTTGTGGTTGCGGATCAGTATGTGGGCCTTCACCTGCTCCGCACCCAGCTGCCGGACAGAAGCCAGGAGGTGGAAATACTGAGCCCGCCTTTGGGAAATAACGATCTTTATGTCTGTTTTCCTAAGAAAATCCAGGACGCAGAAAAAAAGCTCAAGGCCTTTAACAGGGGCTTAAAAATGCTCAAGGAATCCGGCCGTATTCAGGAAATCATGGCCAGCCATGGCTTCTGACCTCTTCTTGTCCCCCAATAAAGGGAGGATTGAATGAGACACCCCCCCTATCGAATGCTGCTCATTCTTTTCTTTTGGCTTTCTGGCATTTCCGGTTTTGCCTTCGCACAGGAAACCATCCGTATCACCAATGGAGAATGGCCCCCCTATCTTTCAGAGAAATTAAAACATAACGGGCTCGCCTCACGCATCGTCAGAGAAGCCTTTGAACTGGAAGGAATTCAGGTGGTCTATGATTTCTTCCCCTGGAACCGCTCCCTCATGCTCGCCCAGACAGGGGAATGGGACGGAACCGCTGTCTGGCTGCGCTCTCCCGAAAGGGAACAGGAATTTTACATCAGTGACCCCGTGGTCCAGAGTACCTATGTCTTTTTTCACCTCAAAAAAAGAAACTTCAGCTGGAAAACGCTGGAAGATCTGAAAGACTACAGAATTGGGGGAACCTTTGGTTATGATTATGGAGAAGCTTTCCAGAAGGCGGAAAAAGAAAAAAGAATCCGTGTAGAACGCGCTTCCAGGGATGAGCTGAACCTTGCCAAACTGCTCCACGAGAGAATCGATATTTTTCCCTTGGATATCAACGTGGGCTATACCCTTCTGGTCAATGAATACCCCCCGGAAGTTGTCAGCACAGTGACGGTGCATCCCCTTGCCCTGAGAGATGACCCTCTGCATCTGCTCCTGTCCAGAAAAGTACCTGAAAACAAAACTCGGATGGAAAAATTTAACAGCGGTCTGAAAAAATTATACGAAAGCGGTAAAATTGATCAGTATCTCGAAGAATCCCGAAGAGGGGAGTATAAACCATAAATCCGCATAATACGGCGGGGTTCCCAGCCCCGCCCAGGCTTCCCAGCCTTTCCATCCCACCCGAGAGAGGAGAACTCCCATGCGCATCCAGGCCACCCTCACAGCCCTTGCCTTCGGCTTGCTTCTTTCCACATCGGCCCTGGCCGAAGACATATGGAAAATCACCTCCCTTAACTGGGAGCCCTATTCCGGTGCACAGATGAGTTCCCAGGGAAACTCCATACAGAAATTACGGGAGGTTCTTCAAAAAGAAGGTATCCGCTTGATCGTGGAATTCTACCCTTGGGCCAGGGCCCAACACCTTGCAAAAACCCAGGACTATGTGGGGTATTTTCCTGCCTGGCCGGAAGAAGTTTCCGAAGGCTTTATCGCCTCTTCCCCCGTTGACTGGTCGGAGATCGCGATTCTCAAACGTTCAGGCGAAAAAATCACATTTGAAAATATTGAGGATCTTTTTAAAAAATACAACGTGGGTCTCGTAGGAACCTATACCTACCCCAAAGCCATTCAGGACGCCGCCCAAAAATATGCCGATCACGCAGATCTCGCTCCCCATGAGACCTCCTTATTGCAAAAACTTTCTCAAGGACGGCACCCTGTTGCCATAACCGATCCCAACGTCATGATGTTTCTTGCGGAAAAACATGGCATCCACAATGTCGAAACTCTGCAGATACTCATGAAAAAAGAGTTGGTCATCGCCTTCAGGGATGGGGAAGACAACAAGGCCCGGATCCAACTGCTTCAAAAACTGCTTAAAAAACCCTGACTCCCCAAAACCTCATGCCTCGGCAATGAGAAGCCCCATGGCCTGGGAAACGGCCCGAATGGACGACATGCCGAGCAGATTTTCAGCATGATCCTTTGCCCATCCCAGGTCAAGACGCTGAATCTGGCCCTGAACCGCTGGCATAAACTGGGGGTCCAGACTCAGACTTCGGATACCAATACCCAGCAAAAAAGGAATAAAAGCCGGATCATGCCCCATCTCCCCACAAACCGAAACGTCTATGTCCGCGTCCCTGCCTGCGGCTGCAATGCGGGCCAGAGATCGCAACACGGAAGGATGCTGGGGCTGATAGTAATGGGCGACCTTGGGGTTGCTGCGGTCCACGGCCAGCATGTACTGCACAAGATCATTGGTGCCGATGGAGAAAAAATCCGCCTCTTTTGCAAAATCCCCGATGATCTCCACCACAGCAGGCAACTCCACCATCATGCCAATGGCAGGGTGGGTGTGAAAGGCCAGCCCCTCCCCCCGTAAGGCGTCCATACAGGCCATCACCATGGCCCTGGCCTCCCGGAACTCGTCCAGACTGGAAATCATGGGAAACATGATCCGCGGTGAAACAGCCCCATGGGCCGCCCGTAAAATCGCCCGTATCTGGGTCTCGAAGAGGTCTTTGTGCATCAGGGAAAAGCGTATGGACCGCAGCCCCAGCTCCGGGTTCACCTCCGCACTGCTGTTTGCATGGGCCATCACCTTTTCGCCCCCCACATCCAGGGTCCGGATGGTAACAGGCTTATCCGGCATGCCTTCAAAGAGCCTGCGATAAATCCCGTGCTGCTCCGCCTCCGACGGGAAGGCGGAGCGGATAAGGAAGGGAAACTCACTGCGATACAATCCAATGCCCTCGGCTTTCATTCTCAGGGCAAGGCGCATTTCAGACAACAAATTGATGTTCGCCAGAAGCTGGATTTTCACCCCATCCCGGGTGAAGGTGGCATCCGCCAGTCCTCCGCTCCCTTTTTCTACGGAAAGCCAGGTTTCCCGACTCCTTGAAAAGGTCTCCACCACCCCAGGTTCCGGCCGGATATAGACATTGCCCACTGCACCGTCCACAAGCACCCGGGTTCCTTCGGGAAGATCCAGCAGCCCCCGATCTTCCACAAACACCAGGGGAATCTGCAGCGACCGGCACAAAATGGACACATGGGAAGTCAGTCCTCCGGAAACCAGCACGATCCCGGCCACATCCTGGCTCACAAGCTTCAGAACATCCGAAGGAAAAAGCTCCCCTGCAATCACAACACCCCCCCCATGTCCAAGGGGAGCCTCATCTTCTCCGCCGGGTTTCATATTCCGCAGAAGACGACAGGAAAAATCTTCAATGTCCGATACCTTTTCACGCACATAGGCCTGGGGAGAAGCACCCAGTACAGCGATGTAATGGCGAGCCACACTCCGCACCGCAGCCATGGCCGAAAGCCCTTCTGCGATCTTTTCCTCAACACGTCGCCGGAACGACGGATCCTTGAGCATCATGAAGTGGGCGGTAAAGATCAGCGCCGCACTTTCCGGAAGCCTCTCGGCAAATCGTTCCTGAAGATCCGTAAGCTCCTGGGCCGTACGCTCCAGAGCCTGGTGGAAGCATGTCCGCCCCGTCGGCATACCGGATTCCGTATCTTCTCGCAGAATATCGCATGCGGTCTGCCCCAGGATCAGGGCGGGTCCCATGGCATATCCCGGAGAAGCCGCTTTTCCACGAACAAGGGAAGGTAGTTTTTCAGAACAAGGGGATGCGCCTTTTCCAAAGGAGTCTCCGGAAAGGGAAAGGAGCAGACGGGCATTCTCCAGGGCACTTGCCAGTTGTGAGGCTGTTGCACGCAAAGCCCGGACATCCATGTCGTCAAAGCGGTCTGTGTCTTCGTGCTGCACCACAAGAACGCCAATGCGCACAGCGCCCCTATGGATGGGCACCGCCAGAAAAGAAAAAAAACGTTCTTCCCCGGTTTCCGAAAAATACCTGAAATCCGGGTGTTTGTGCCCGTCTCCCGTACACAGGGCCTCAAGACCGGAAAAGACCTTGCCCACAAGCCCCTCCCCAGGAGCCAGGCGCACGCGCCCCACGGCTTCCTTTTTCAAGCCCAGGCTGGCCCGCAGCACCAGAGCTTCTGTGGATTCGTCGTAGAGATAGATGGAGCATACCTGGGCCTTCAGATGGCGGGCCACGAGGTCCACGGTCTGATCCAGAAACATCAGGATATCATCGGAATCCCTTAAAACTCCGGAAAGCTCTCCCATATCGCACAAAAGATTGAGATGATCAGAATAATCAGGGGTCATCGTCAGCCTCCTCGGCCGGATTCTACGTCAGAAATCGCCCCGCGCCATCTGAAAAGCACCCGCAGAATTCCGCTTCAGCGCAGGCCAGGGGATAAAAAGGCAGCCCTCATCCAAACACTGCTTTTTACATCGGCAAAAATATGCTTAAATCACAGATCCGTCCATGGTATTCTCTTTTTCGCTGGCCTTGGGAGACCTTCTATGCAGCTGACACCCGAAACAAACACTTCCACACCCGCCACTCCCCAGGAAGGGCCTGTGGACCTGCAGCAAGATATTGCCTATCCCATTCTCGGCAAGCTTGCCATTGACAGCGGCCTTCTCACCAAGGAACAACTCCGGCAGGCCATCTCTGAGATGCTTGCGGAAAAGAGTATGGGAAAAACCGTCTCCCTTGAAGAAATCCTCATCTCCAGGGGTTATATCCGACCCGCATCCATGGAAAAACTTCTGGCCAGCACCCTGCGCGCCATGGACCGTCAGTTCTGCACCCTTGCCCAGGAGGTGGGCATACTGGATTCTGCGGTCTGTGAAATGGCCCTCAGCATGCAGGCGGATGCATACCGGGAAGGCCGCCTGGTGCCGGTGAGCGAGATTCTCATGGAAAAGCAGATGCTCAGCCCTGAGCAGCAGGCTCACCTCTTATCCCGCATGCGGGGACAAAAAGCTCCTGCGCCGCAAAAACCCAAACCCTCCCTCCTGGAAGCATGGAAAGAGCAGGATAAAAAGCGGGAAATCACAGCCAGTTCCAAGAAAATCCCGGCCGAGGAAATGGCCATTGCCCGTATGGCCCTTCAATACAATTTTATCACCACAGAGCAGCTGCAGACAGCCATCCAGCACTGGTCCCAAGCCCAGCAGAGCCTTGCACCCCGCAACCTCAGCCAGATTCTTGAAGACCTGGGGCTCATCAACCGCAAACAGATCAGCCTGCTTCACGCAGCCCGGCTTTTCCACGAAACGCGGCAGATGGATCAGATGTTCGGCCGCCTTTGCATACGCAACAACTTCTGCACCGAAGATGACGTCCTCCGGGCCTTGGACACCCAGCTTGCCAAGTTCAAGCGCAACCGGACCATCAAGCTGCTTGGCAATATCCTCATGGAAATGGACGTTCTTACCCATGAGCAGATGCTCTATGTACTCCGGGAACAGAAGCGGGTTCCGGACCAGAAGAAAAAAGAAGCCGAGCCCCATGTCCAGCAACCCACCATGCCCCTCAAGGATCCAGGGGTTTTTGTGGAAATCGAGGAGGATGGCCTCTCAGCCCGCCTCATGCCTGCCCCCCTGGTTTCTCCGGATCTCAGCCTTGCCGACCTTCTTCAGCTGATCAAGGCCGCAGGCGTGGTCTTTGGGCTTGTGCCGGAAAAAACCTTCGAGCGCTACCTCACAGATCCTGAGGCTCAGCAGGCCCCCTTTGAAATCGCCCAGGGTATTCCTCCGAAAGATCCCGAAGATGGGTATATCCGTTATGGCTTTGATCCTGATTACCTCAAGGTCGGTTCCGTTGATCCCGATGGCAACATCGACTACTTCAATCGGGGCGAGGTTCCCTTCATCCGGGCCCGTACCCTTCTGGCAGAACGCATTCCCCCCAAAGAAGGCGCGCCGGGTATGAAGGTCACAGGGGAAGAAGCTTTACCCAAAGAGCCCAGGGATGTGGAACTGCGGGCCGGCAGCGGTGCAGAACTTTCCCTGGATGGTCAGATGGTCCATGCCCTCATCGACGGTCAGCCCCACACCACCCTGGGCGGGAAAATTTCCGTGTTTCCCGAGATGAATATTCAGGGCGACGTGGATCTTAAAACCGGCCATGTGTCCTTTGCCGGTGCCATCCGCATCCAGGGCAGTGTGCAGCCCGGATTCCGGGTTGAAGCCGCATCCGCCTCTGTAACGGCGGTGACGGATGCGGATATCACCGTGACCGGCGATCTTGTGGTCAAAGACGGTGTCATCGGAGCCCGAATCCGTGCAGGCGGCATGGTACAGGCCAAATTTGTCGTGGATTCGGAGATCCTTGCCTTTGGCAATATCGTGGTGGAAAAGGAAATCATCAATTCTGTCATCCGCACCAGCAGCACCCTGGCCCTGCCTGGCGGCAAACTCATTGCCAGTGAAGCTGCGGCCAGGGGCGGCATGGAAATCTATGAGGTCGGTACGGACAAGTCTGCTCCCTGCCGCCTTTTCATCGGTGTGGATTTTCATATACAAAGTGAAAGCCAGCGCCTGCGCCAGGAATCCGCCAGACTTAAAAAGGAAATTGAAACCACACAAAAAAGCATCCAGAACCTGGAAAATCAGCAGATCGAGCTGCATAAAGCCATCGCCAAGAAAGCCCAGCTCCAGGACCATAACCTGCGCCTCATCACCAAACTTTCCGCAGCCCTTACCCAGAACAATCCCAAGGCCGCAGCCATCACCAACCACATCGCCCACCTTAAGGCGGAAAATCAGGCAGCTGAAACGGCCATTACGGAACTCTTTGCCGAGCAGGACAAGATACTCGACCACATTCTGGGGGAACAGACAAAAATGGAGACCCTTTCCAAGGCCGTGGAGGAAACCCGCAGCGAGTATCAGGCCCTCATGGACTGGAACAAAATCCATACGCCCAAACCCATGCTGAGGCTCAAAGGCCCCATGGCCTCCGGCACCCTCATCACCGCCACCAAATCCCAGATCAGCATCAAGGAAAAGGTCCGGAACATGGTCTTCACCGAAGTCCAGACCACAGACTATGAAGGAGAACCCAGCTGGGCCATCCGGATGCAGAACAAGTAGTCCCTTCCACCCATGGCCCCAAAACCCAGACCAAAGAATCTGTGGGCTCTTTGATCTCCGCACGTCCTCTTGAGATTTTATGCGGGCCGGAAAAGGAAAAGACTTTTGACTCTGGCATCATTATTTTAAGCCTTGACAAAAAAGCCAAAGGCTACGATGGTGTTTACGGTAACAAAATTGTCCTGAAAGGGATAAGATTTATCGGTTTTCCTGCTCCTTCCATCTATAGATACCCGGATCCCGAATCACCCGATCCCAAGCCCCCAGGAAATATGATCATGTCTGAATCCGAAAAACTGAGCGCAAGCCTTGAGGATTACCTTGAAACCATTTTTCATGTGGTTGCTGAAAAACAGGCCGCGCGCGCCAAAGATATCGCCAAACGCCTGAATGTAAACAACTCTTCTGTCACCGGTGCCCTCCGCTCCCTCTCGGAAAAGGGATACATCAACTACGCACCCTATGACCTGATCACCCTCACGGCAAAGGGTACAGAACTGGCGCGGGATGTGGTTCGCCGCCATGAAGCGCTTCAGGACTTTTTCACCAAAATCCTCCAGATCCCACCGGACGAAGCCGAAGATGCCGCCTGTAAAATGGAGCATGCCATCTCCCCCAACATTCTCAACCGCCTGATCCAGTTTGTGGAATTTGTGGATATCTGCCCCAGGGGCGGTGAAGACTGGATCCGTGGCTTTGGTCGCCACTGTGAACGCTCCGAAGTGGGCGGATGCGAATCCTGCCTTTCCAACTGCGTCAGCGAACTTCAGGAAAAAAAAGAGCTCATCCAGGATCCTGCCAAGGCCCTTGTTCCCCTCTCCCGCATGAAACCCGGTGACAAGGCCGTGCTTTCCATCCTGGCTGGCCGGGCTTCCGCCCTCAGGCATCTCAATGAAATTGAGGCAGGTCCGGGTAATGTGGTGGAAATTGAAGCTGCCGACCAGGAAAGCGAAAACCTCACCATCAAAATCAAAGGCTATCATCTGATCCTCCGCATTGAAGATGCGGAAAAAATCATGGTACTCCCCTGCTGACCATGGAGGCCTGCTCTCCCTGTGGGAGGTGCCGCCCGCCGGTTCCTCCCCTTTTCAAAACGCATAGCGCTCCATGCAAGGGGCTTAGGGGATGCCTCCTCAGGCAGATACGGGTTTTTCCGCCTCAGCGGAACAGCGTTTTTTTTTGCTGGCAAATTTCTCAGCCCCTTGTTATACATACCCAAATGAAAAATATGTTAAACTTCTGGATCCGGTTTCCCGCCTATTTTCTGGGTACGCTGGTTCTTTTTTTCCTCTATTCCCATCCCCTGGAAAGATGGATGGAAGCGGGAAACGATGCCCTCAAAATCATTCAGACCCGTCAGGACATTCAGGAAACCGCCCTTGCCCTGGAAGCCCACTACAAAACCACGGGCCACTATCCCGCACCCGGTGATCTGGATGACTTTCTGCGGCAGCGATTCCCGGACGCACTGAAACGCCAGATTCCCATTGATCGCTGGGGCAACCCCCTGCGCTACAAGACCACCGAAGACCAAAGGGGATTCTTCCTGGTCAGCATGGGAAGGGATGGTCTGCCGGATACCCCCCATGATTTTGGCATCCAGATTTTTTACTGGACGCCCAGGGAAGAAGAAAAACCTTTTCCTTCCGAAGAAACCGTGCTTCCCGAATCCGGGACATCACAGGAAGCCTCCAAATGAAAAAGCAGATCCTCCTGGGTACAGATCGTCGTCAAACCCGCCGTTTTCCAGCCAAGGCCTCAGCCTTTGCCGTCCTCAGCGGCAATCCTGTGCGCATCGGTCAGATTCTGGATTTAAGCTGCATGGGGCTGGCCTTTACCTATCTTTCCGACATCGACTGGCCCCATCCTCCCCTGTCCGCAGAAGACTTTCTCACCCTGCATTGCGAGGGATGGCATATCCGTCTCCAACCCAATCAGTATCGCATTGTAACGGATCGTCCCTTTGCCCCCACCTTCTCCCTCAGCCATATTCCCATGCGCAGAATATCCTTCAGTCTCTGCCACCTCAGCCCCGAGGAAAAAAGCCTCCTGAAGGAATACCGGCGCCCCTGAAGCCCCCCTGCCCTGCTTTCTCTCCAGGCTTCAGCTCCCCCCTTGTTTCCCATTCAGGAACCCGTTCACCGAGCAATTATCTAAAAATTTTAGTTGACACAAATAATTTTTAAAAATAAAAAAGCCCCAGGACACCATACCCAGGAGGCCCCATGACCCCCATGCTCCACCACAAGTTCAGCCTATCTCCTTCCCCCATCCCCGCAGAAGCCTGGATGCCTTCAGAAGTACGCTTCCTTTCCGTCTGGGAAATCCCTCAGATGATGAAGTGCCCTCTGATGGGTACCTGTCTTTCCATTGAAGACCACCAGCGCCTGCTCAAAAAAGCCGGAATCTGCACTCGCCGCATGTCACCTCCGGCCCTGCACGAAGCGGTGATGACCCACATCGAAGGCCCCACCAAAGCCGCCAGAAGAATCGATGCCTTTTTCAGAAAAAACTTTGAATCCCAGGCCCTTCCATGGCTCCATGCCTCTGAGCCGGAAATCCGCAAACTCTGGGATCAGGGTCTTGAAAACGGAGACATCGAACGCCCCCTCTACATCATTGCCTGCCGGTCCAACATCTCTTCGGCCCTTCAGTTCCATGCCTTTGGCATCCTTCACATGCTGGGACATACGGCCAAAAGGGATCTCATGGAATGCCGCAGAACCATCACAAAGCTGGAAAACGCTCTGGCCTCAGAGGGGGAAAACCTTCGGAAAATTCAGCGGGAACAGGTAGAGGAAAGAAAACGCATGCAGGGAGAAATGGGCTTGCTCCAGGAGCATCTTCGGGCTCTGAGCCACGCTCCTTCCCTTTCTTCCGAAAAAAAGGAAAGCCCGAGGGAAACCCTCGACCTTCTCAATGAGCGGGTACGGCGTCTCAAGGAAAAAAACCAGGCCCTCACCGAACGGATCCGCAAGCTGGAGGCCGAACGGGAAAACCAGCGCCGGAGTCTTGAACCCCTGGAAACACGTCCTGGGGCAGGCCCTTCGCCCATGACCTTCCTTGTTCCGGATGCCGTCCCCTGGAATACCTCTGTCAGTGAAAACAGCCCACCCCCTCTCATGGACAAGCGTATCCTTGTGGTGGGGGGACGTCCCTGCATGCGTGCACGCTACCGCGATGCCGTGGAATCCGCTGGAGGACACTTTGAATACCATGACGGCTGCATCCACGGCGGCAAACAAACCCTGGAGTCCAGGGTACGGCGCTCGGATCTTGTACTTTGCCCTGTCAACTGCAACAGTCATGGCGCCTGCGGACTGGTTAAGGAAATCTGCCGCAAACACGGAAAATGCCTGCGCATGCTCGATTCCTTCAGCTGCTCAGCCATTGCCTCAGCCCTCAGCAAGGCCGCAGCCCCCTCCTCGCCGGAATCGGAAAACACCCACTCCCCGCCCCTCATCGCTGGAAACCGATTTTCCGCCATGGCGCCCTGACATTTCCCCGTCCGCACCCGCATCCCGCCCTCTTAAGCCCTTCGGAAAATCCCCTTCAGGCCCTTATGCCCGGTGCGGACGGTTTTCTTTCACACTCTAAAAAAGCCCCTGTCTTCTGAGTCCGGTAAGCTGAATGGACGCATCATTCCCACCTTGGCAGCGGCCAGAGAATTTCAGAAGAAAAACAACCATCGCTCTGCCCCAGGCCTCGCTGGCAGCCCCATTTTTTCCTGAACACCGCTGCATCCCCCTTTCAGAACCCGACCCTTCATTTTTTTCATTCCAAAAACAAAATGCACTTTGACTTCTCCTCGCCTTCCTTTCTATACTCCTCGCGGATCTTTCAAGGCCAACCCCCCAAGGCAGGAGCAAACCCATGGCCTCCCCCCCCGAAGAAATACCCAACCCACTTGAATCCAAAGCATTACTGGCCTGTCTTGAAGTCGGCAAACGTCTCACATCCACACTGGACCTCAATGAAATTCTCCAGCTCATCATGGAAAAAGTCAGCGCTCTGGTGGCTGCGGATCACTGGTCCCTTCTCCTCAAAGATGACAACACCGGAGATCTCAGCTTTAAAATCGTTGTGGGCATTGAAAAGGAAAAGCTTTCCGCCATACGCATCGCAAAGGGCCGGGGCATCGCCGGTCATGTGGCAGAAAGCTGTGAAGCCCTCTTTGTGGAAGATGTGAAAAAAGATCCCCGCTTTTTTCCCGACGTGGATGCCATCACAGGTTTTGAAACCCACTCCATCTTCTGTTTTCCCCTGTGCATACACGGCAAGGTGCTGGGCGTGATCGAAATTCTCAATCTCAAGGATCTTCACATCTTTAAAAGCAGTCACCTGCCCATCCTCACCCTGCTTGCCGATTATGCGGCCATCGCCATACGCAACGCCCAGTTTCTGGAACGCATCCGCCAGCTCAGCATCACCGATGAATACACAGGACTCTTCAATGCCCGCTATATGCATGAAGCTCTGGAAACCATGATTCGAAATGCGGAAAGGCTGGGAGAAAAGCTCGCTGTGGCTTTTATGGATATGGATCACTTCAAGGAGGTGGTGGACAACTACGGACATCTGATGGGGTCCCGGGTTCTCCGGGAAGTGGGGGAAACCCTGACCCAAACCCTTGGAGCCAGCGATCTTCCCGCCAAATACGGGGGGGATGAGTACATTATTCTTATGCCCGGATGCGACCGGGATGCTGCGGAAAAAAAACTCAACATGCTCCTTGAGACCATCCGTCGTACGCCCTACCTGACTTCCGGGCCGCAGGCCCCTGTCCGGGTTACGGCAAGCCTTGGTTTTGCCGTTTATCCGGACGACGCCCGCAGCAAAAAAGATCTGCTGCTCTTGGCGGACAAGGCCATGTACAGTGTCAAGAAACACCGCAAAAATGCTGTGGCTTCATGGAAAAAAAGCCTTGCGCTTCCATAAAAAAACAAGCCTCCAGGGGCATCCTGGCCGGGATCGAACCACGACACATACCGCATCACTTATCGCTGCTTCCTTCCGGACCTGACGAGGTTCGCGGGGGTATGTTACGTAGCGGCCGACCAGGATGCCCCTGGAGGCTCATTCATCGGCCTCCTTATACAGATCTTGAAGCTTCTTGACAAGGTATTCTTGATGCGATCGGCAAAGTCCCATCCCCTGCCCGTATCCTGCGATAAAAACGCAGCAGACCCCGCAGGCCAGACGCCCTTTTTTTCTCATGACCTTCAAGGCGCAAAACGCCCTTTTTTCATCCCCATATGAGCCCCCATGGACAATATCGCCTTTTTTCTTGAAAATCTCTGGGCAAGCCTGAAACACCACGGCATCGCACACACCCAAGACCGGATCCTCGTTGCCGTATCCGGTGGTGCGGACTCCATGGCCCTTCTCCATGGCCTCAGCGATCTCCAGGCCAGGCATGGAGCCTCCCTGGCCGTTGCCCACCTGAACCATGGCCTCAGACCCGAGGCGGATGAAGAGGAATCGTTTGTGGCAGAGCAGGCGGACCGGCTGGGCCTTGCCTTCCATCGCCACAGGGCCTTTTTGGACCGGGATTTCAGAAAATACGGCATTGAGGAAGCCGGACGCATGGCGCGCTACGCTTTTTTTGAAACCCTGTGCGCCCGTTTCGGCTACACCCGCATCGCCACAGCCCATCATGCCGATGACAGGGTGGAACAGATTCTCATGAACCTCATCCGGGGATGCGGGCCCGATGGACTCCAGGGCATTCCCGCTTCCCGGGGAAAGCAGATCCTACGTCCCCTCATGGGGCTGCACCGCAGCCACATTCTTGCCTATCTTCTGGGAAAAGGCCTTACATGGAAAGAAGACGCCTCCAACCAGGATACGCGCTTTCTACGAAACCGGATCCGCCACATTCTGCTGCCTCTCCTCGAAAGGGAATTTAACCCCGCCATAAAAAAAACCCTTCTGCGCACAGGGGATATTGCGGAAAAAGAAAACCTCTGGCTTTCCTCCCTCGTCCGGGAAACCTTCGCCTCCCTCCTTATTTACGAGGCTCCCGGCACCCGCCACCTGGATGCCCCAGGACTTTCCGGATTTCCCCCAGGCCTCCAGGCCCGCGTCCTCCGACATGCAATCCAGGAACTCACGGGAAATACCCAGGCCATCACCCAGACCCACATCGAAGCCATCACGACTCTTTTAAACCAAAAAGAATCCAGGCAATGCCATCTACCGGGAAAACTTCTCGTCCGTCTTTCCGCGGGCATACTGGAAATCCTGCGCTCGCCCCACGCCCTGCGCCACAAGGAAGATCCCGTGCCTACCTTTCGACAGCTTCTCTTACTGCCTGAGTGCCTGCCCCAGGAAATTCCTCTGCCTCCGGGCCTGGGCCGACTGAGAATCAGCGCGGACCCTCCGCCATCTCTGGCTCCTGGTATCCATCAGGCCATTCCCCCAAGCTGCTTTCCCCTGATCCTGCGCGCCCTTATTCCCGGAGACCGCATGCGGCCCGCAGGAAGGGGAGGATCCCGCAAGATTTTTCCCCTTCTTTCCGAGGCAAAAGTCCCCCTGCACCTGAGAGCCATGCGGCCTGTCGTGGCAAGGGAGAAAGAAATTCTCTGGGTGCCTGGCCTGCCGCCGGATGCCTCCTTATCCCCTCTTTCTTCTTCTGAAGAGCCCCTATGGCTTTCATGGAGAAGTGAAAATGGATGAGAAAATATCAAGATCTCTCACGAATTTTTTAAGAATGTGCTATAAGGAATCCGGTTTTCCGGATCCGGAAGACTCCCGCAGCCAGGATGGCCCCAGGCAGAGGACCGTGGCCTTTAACTTTTACTTGCCTAGTGTGCCATGATGGTTACTATATGCAGGACGTTTTGCCCGCACCGTTTTTTTACGGACAAACTTCCACGCTCCAGGAGGGCGCATTGAACCCATTTTACAAAAATTTATCCTTGTGGCTCGTAATCATCCTCATGATGATCATGCTGTACAACATCTTCAACCAGCCCCAGTATACCGAAGAAAACATCGGATATTCCGATTTCCTCGCCATGGTGGACAGAGAACAGATCGCCAATGTGACCATACAGGGCAGAGATCTCCTTGTGGTCACCCAGACCAATCAGAGATTCAAAGTCTTTTCTCCTGAAGATCCGGACCTCATTCCCATGCTCCGCGCCAAGGGTGTTGCCATCAAGGCCAAACCCCCGGCGGAATCCCCCTGGTTTGTCTCCGTGCTGGTATCCTGGCTGCCCATGCTTCTGCTCATCGGGGTGTGGATTTTCTTCATGCGTCAGATGCAGGGAGGCGGCGGTAAGGCCATGAGCTTTGGCAAAAGCCGGGCACGCCTCATGGACGAAAACACCACGCGGGTCACCTTTGTGGATGTGGCCGGTGTGGAGGAAGCCAAGGAAGAGTTGCAGGAGATTGTGGATTTTCTCCGGGACCCGAAAAAATTTACCCGCCTGGGTGGCCGCATTCCCAAGGGTGTCCTTCTCACCGGCTCACCGGGTACGGGCAAAACCCTCCTTGCACGGGCTGTGGCCGGTGAGGCAGGGGTTCCCTTTTTCAGTATTTCCGGCTCCGATTTTGTGGAAATGTTCGTGGGTGTGGGGGCTTCCCGTGTCCGGGATCTTTTCAACCAGGGGAAAAAAAACGCACCCTGCATCATCTTCATCGATGAAATCGACGCCGTGGGCCGCCAGCGCGGCGCTGGTCTTGGCGGAGGCCATGACGAACGGGAACAGACCTTAAACCAGATGCTTGTGGAAATGGATGGTTTTGAGTCCAACGAAGGCGTGATCCTCATCGCCGCCACGAACCGTCCGGATGTACTGGACCCGGCCCTGCTCCGGCCCGGCCGCTTTGACCGTCAGGTGGTCGTTCCTCTGCCCGACATTGCCGGAAGGGAAGCCATCCTGCGGGTACACATGAAGCGTTCTCCCATTGCCAAGGATGTGAATGTCAAAGTTCTGGCCAAGGGCACGCCCGGGTTTTCCGGAGCAGACCTTGAAAACATGGTGAATGAAGCCGCCCTCATTGCTGCCAAACGCAACAAAGACTTCCTTGACATGAAGGACTTTGAAGACGCCAAAGACAAAGTCTATATGGGGCTTGAGCGCAAATCCAATGTCATGAGCGAAGAAGAAAAAAGAGTCACAGCCTACCACGAGGCAGGGCACGCCCTTGTGGCAAGGCTGCTGCCCTTCACAGACCCTGTGAACAAGATCACCATTATCCCCAGGGGACGGGCCGCAGGCATCACCTGGTTCCTTCCCGATGAAAGTGCTTTCCGTTACAAAGACCAGCTCATCAGCGGACTTTCCGTGGCCTTTGGCGGCCGAGCAGCCGAAGAGCTTATCTTCAAGCGCATCAGCACAGGAGCCGCAAACGATATCAAGCAGGCCACGGATGTGGCCCAGCGCATGGTGCGCTCCTGGGGCATGAGCGAAGACCTGGGCCCCATTTCCTACGCCAAAGGAGACGAACAGATTTTCCTTGGCCGGGAGATCGGCCAGAGCCGGGATTACTCCGACGAGACGGCCCGTAAGATTGATTCTGAAATCGCAGCCTTCATCCACGGGGCTTACACCCGTGCCCTGGATGTCCTCACCCATCACCTTGAAATTCTGCATAAACTTGCGGATATGCTCCTTGAGAAAGAAACCGTATCCGGCAAGGAACTGGATGACCTCATCCTTTCAATCAAACCGGACATCGTCTTTCCCTCCCACCTTCCGGAAATGGAGGAGGATGACAACCTTTACGATCCTCCGCCCCAGCCCCGGTCTGCCATGAAGCCCTCGGTGAACAGCGAAGATGCCATGGATGGGGAGGCATCCGAAGAAAAGGTCCGCACCGAAGAAGATCTTCCGCATGCAGAAGCAGAAGAAAAATCGGAGACAGAAAACCCAAGGCCTCCCCAGACCCCCTGATTCTGACAGGCCGACTCCCCTCTTGTCCGGGTCCTTGTTTTTCCCAAAAAAAAGGACCCGGTTTCTTTTCCCCCTTATGCTTAAGGCCATCCATGTCCGGTCTTTTCTTACGCACAGCCCGGGGCAGCCTTGTGGTCAGGGATCGCTGCGCCATCATGGGCATCCTCAACTGCACCCCAGACTCCTTTTCCGACGGTGGCCGCTATCTCGACCTTGAAGCCGCCCTCTCCCATGCCCGCAATCTCATTGCCCAGGGCGCGGATATCCTGGATATCGGAGGGGAATCCACCCGCCCCTTTTCCCAGCCCGTTTCCGCAGAAGAGGAGTGCCGCAGGGTTCTTCCCCTTATCCGGGAGCTTCGCAGGGAAACCGACATCCCCATTTCCATCGACACCCACAAGGCCAAGGTAGCCCAAGGTGCCCTTGAAGCCGGAGCGGATATGGTCAACGACATCTCCGCACTGGGCGATCCCGATATGCTGAGCCTATGCGCAGACACGGGCGCCGCATGTATTCTGATGCACATGCAAGGCACCCCGCAGACCATGCAGCTTGCCCCCGGTTATGCCGATACGATCCATGAAATCATGATTTTTCTGGAAGAAAAAATAAAAGCAGCGGTGGCAGGAGGCCTTGAAAGGGATCGGATTCTGGTGGATCCGGGCATTGGATTCGGAAAAACTCTGGAAGACAACCTTCAGATTCTCGCCAACCTGGATGCCTTCCGATCCTTGGGCTACCCGCTTCTTCTGGGCGCTTCCCGCAAACGCTTCCTCCGTACCCTCACCACCCGCCATGGTAGAGAACCCGCGCCCTCCAGCACCGAGGTTCTGGCCGGCACGCTCACCACCAGCATCCTCGCCGCCCAGGCCAAGGTATCCGTTATCCGGGTCCATGATGTGGCTGCCACACGGGCCGCCTTCGATGTGCTGGATGCCATTGAACGGGCGCGCCCTTAAAAATCCCGCCTCCTCCCGCAAGTCCCCACTTGGGCCGCATATCTTCCTTGACAAAGTTTCGGGTTTGCAGGAATGTTCCCACGCTTTTCCCACAAACCCTACGAGGAGGTCCCATGCTGCTGGTGATTGATGTCGGAAACACCAACACCGTGATCGGTATTTTCGAAAAGGATGTACTCCGCAAAGACTGGCGCGTACCGTCCAGGCGGGATACCACGGCCGACGAATTTTATGTGCTCATCAAAAATCTTTTTCAAGATGCGGATATTCCCCTGGAGAGCATTGAAAAAACCATCATTTCCTGCGTAGTACCCCCCATGGCTCCGGTACTGGACGCCTTCTGCCGACGCCGTCTCAGCGGCGCTCCGCCCCACTGGATCACGGCCGCCTCGGTCCGGGGATGGATGCCCATCCTCTATACCAACCCTGCGGAGGTGGGTGCAGACCGCATTGTCAACGCCGTGGCCGCCTACCATCGCTATGCCCAGGCCCTCATTGTCATTGACTTTGGAACCGCCACCACCTTTGATGTGATCTCCACCCAGGGAGAATACCTGGGTGGCGCCATCTCTCCAGGCATTGCCATTGCTGCGGATGCCCTTTTCCAGAGAGCATCCAAGCTGCCCAGGGTGGCCCTTTTCAACCCGCCCGCAAACGTCATCGGCAAGGACACGGAAAGCAGTCTCAAATCTGGTATTCTCCATGGCTATGCCGCACTGGTGGATGGCATGGTGGACAAAATCCGGGAAGAGATGGAAGGCCCCGCCAAGGTCATTGCCACAGGCGGCCTTGCGCCCCTCATGCAGGCCGTCTCCCGCACCATTGAGCTTGTGGACAGCAATCTCACCCTTGAAGGTCTGCGCCTCCTCAGCCAACGCCTGCAATGAAACACATAAGGATCCGGACAAAACGGGCTTCTGTCCGGATCCCCAAAAAGGCACATCCTGAATTTCCCCTCGGACGGGGCATGTCCCTATTTCTTTCAAATGGACACGAGTCAGCGCCGCCCCTCCTCTTTCAGAGCTTCCAGAAAAACCTCATAGAAATGCCTGGAATCCGCAATCCCCTGCTTCAGAAGACGTTCCAGATCAGGAACATGGCGCACATTTACCACAAGGTTGACACTCCGGACAAAGGCCACCAGGGAATCCAGGGTGCTGTGACGCTGGGAAAGCATCACCACAAACATCTCCCTGCGCAGCATCATGGGCAAACGCTCCAGGTACAAAAGTACGGAATTGCGCTCCGCACTCACCTCGCCAAACCCCTCATACACCACCACCAGATGACAGGTGTGCATGCGCAGAACCTTGAGCGCCTCATGGGGCGCGCCCACGCACATGACCTGGTACTCCATGAGCTCCAGAGTGTGCCGTATCTCATCCAGAAGATCCGGATCTTCCACACACACCAGGGCCCGTTCCCCCTCCTCTTCGGCAAAGGTCAGGGCAGAAACCGCAGGGCTGTTTTCCCGTCCCCCCTCCATGGAGGCCGGTGACCGCGGAAACGCTTCTTTACTCCGCCCTCCATCCGGCGCTGTAAAGGAAAAACGATGGCGACACTTCGGACAGGTCACAGCCACGGTCTTTCCTGGTGGAATTTTTCCGGACGGAACACGAAATGCGCTCTGACAACCTTCACACACCAGGGTCATGCCTTCTTCCGCAACCATTTAAAAGCCCTCCCGCCGCCGACCGTAACCCCGGTCAATTTCCAGGTTGCTGATGTCCGTGGTGCTTTCCCCCCGGGCTGCCTTGATCTGATCCAGCCCCCTGCCCACGGTCTCCCGCCTGGAGGCATAGGAAAGGGCCGTTGCCTCGGTGATCAGGCCCTTTTCATACAGGTGGAGGATGGAATCATCAAAGGTGCACATGCCTCTGTGCCGCCCGGCCTGGATCATTTCATAAAAGGTTTTGCCCTCAGACTCCCCATGCATGATAATTTCCTTGACCCGCAGACTGGTTCCAAGGATTTCAAAGGCTGCAACCCGCCCGCCCCCCACCTTGGGTAAAAGCCGCTGGCAGATGATCCACTTCACCGAATCCCCCAGGCGGATGCGCATCTGCCTTTCCTCTTCACTATCAAACATCCCCACAATGCGGTTCACGGTCTTTCCCGCATCCACGGTATGCAGGGTGGTCAGAACCAGGTGCCCGGTTTCCGCAGCACGAAGCCCGATCTCCACCGAATCCCGATCCCGCATCTCTCCCACCAGAATCACCTTGGGCGCCTGTCGCAGGGCTGCACGCAGACCTGTGCTGTAATCCGGGAAATCCACACCCAGTTCCCGCTGATTAAAGGTGGATTTTTTCTGGGGATGCTGGTACTCCACCGGATCCTCCAGGGTGACCACATGCACCTCCTGGCTCGTGTTAATGGCGTCCAGAATGGCGGCAAGGCTTGTGGACTTTCCCGATCCCGTGGCTCCGGTTACAAAAATCAACCCGTTTTTTTCTGCAGCCACCTGATGGAAAACCTCCGGAAGCCCCAGGGTTTCAATGCTGGGAATGCGCGCCTCCAGCTTCCGCAGCACCGTGGAGTAATTCCCCCCGGACTGGGAAAAGACGTTCACGCGGAATCTGGCCTTACCCGGAAGGCTGTAGGAAAGATCGCAGGATCCGTCCCTCACCAGTTGCTGGGCCATGCGCCTGTTCCGGCCAATGAGGGTCAGGGCCAGCACTTCCGTCTGATAGGGCGTGAGGGATGGCAGAGGAGGATCCATGGGAACGCCCTGCAGACGCCCGTCACTTTCCACCTGGGGCGGACGGCCTGCGGTAAAATTAAGATCTGACACATTCTGCCTGAAATCCAGCATCTGGGTGAGAATATGATCTATTTCCTGTTTTTTCATGGCGCTACGTCCCTTTTCAAAAGCCTTGCGACCTTTTCCTGTCAGACCTCCGTGAAATCCAGGGGCGGATTTTTCAGGAAATTCACAAAACGCGATTTTTCATTGGCCTTGGAATAGGCGTCATCCGCACTGATCACACCCCGGGTATAAAGATTCATGATGGCGTCATCCAGAAGCTGCATGCCATACTTCTTTCCCGTCTGTATCATGGAGGCAATCTGAAAGGTTTTGCCCTCCCGGATCAGGTTACGCACCGCAGGATTGGCAATGAGAATCTCCATGGCCGCAACACGGCCCTTCTGGTCAATGCGTTTGAACAGGGTCTGGGAAATCACAGCGCGGATGCTGTCCGCCAGGGTAGAGCGCACCTGGGACTGCTGATTGGCGGGAAACACCTCAATGATGCGGTCGATGGTCTTCGCCGCACTGTTGGTGTGCAGGGTGGCAAGAACCAGATGCCCCGTGCTGGCCGCTTCAATGGCAAGGGAGATGGTTTCCAGATCCCGCATCTCGCCCACAAGGATGATATCCGGGTCCTCGCGCAGGGCCCCCCGCAGCGCTGCGGAAAAACTCTTGGTATGCGTGCCCACTTCCCTGTGGTTTACAAGGGCGCTCTGGCTTTTATGCACAAACTCAATGGGGTCTTCCACCGTAATGATGTGGTCTTTTCTGTGTCGGTTGGCCACATCCAGAATGGCGGCCAGGGTGGTGGATTTACCCGAACCCGTGGGGCCTGTGACCAGCACAAGGCCTCTGGGCAGGAGGGCAAGCTTGGAAATCACCGTGGGCAGTCCCAGCTGCTCTGCCGTGAGGATGGTGGTGGGAATCTCCCGGAACACAGCCCCCACCCCATTGCGTTGGAGAAAATAATTGGCCCTGTACCGGGCCAGAGATTGAATCTCATAGCCAAAATCCACATCCCCGGTTTCTTCAAAGCTTTTGATCTTATCCTCAGGACAGATCTCATACAGCATGGAGCGCAGCTCGTCATTATCGAGAACCTTGTATTTCACCCGCTCCATTTCCCCATTGATCCGCAGGGCCGGGGGTTGACCCGCAACGAGATGGAGGTCCGAAGCCCCCTGGTCGTGCATGAGCTTAAAAAAAGCATCAATTCTTGCCATGGCGTTTTTTCTCCCTATGGAGGAAGCCCCAAAGCATGCCCCTTCTCTCAAGGCATGCGCTGCAACCGTTTCAGCGTCCCATCATCACACCCATGTTGTACAGGGTTGTCACCAGAAATTCCTGCAGAAAAACAATGGCGAGGATGATAAGGATGGGAGAAAAATCAATTCCTCCGAACTGCAGGGGAAGAATTCTGCGGACCCTGTCCATCACAGGGTCCGTCACCTGATGTAAAAATCGTACAATGGGATTGTGGGGATCGGGGTTCACCCAGGATAAAAGCGCCCTGGCAATGAGAATCCACATGTAAAGGGTTAATACCACCTGAGTGATCTTGGCCAGAGCCACAAAAAAATTTCCGAAAACAAACATGGGAAAAAACCTCATTTTTATCCGGATAAGAAAAATGCCCCCACACATTCTTAAAAGGGGCGGTAAAAACCCATTTTCTTTCCTGTCCCCGTGCAGGAAACCCCGTGGGACCAGAAGATGAAAACGGGCTGAACGATCATAAGGGTGCAGCATACGGCATGCCGCCCGCACCCGTCAAGAATCGGGAGCAAGCCCCGCAGGCATCCGCATTCCCCCCACTCTGGACCCGAAGGCCCGACCATCTGGGTCTTGTATCATGGGCAAACTTGGTGCATATCCTTGTAGGCTGAATGAAAAGGCCTCGCCCCTCCCTACCCTGACAAGGAGTTTTTTCATGCCCCTTTCCCAAAAACAAATCGGCTTCATCGGCGCAGGGAATATGGCCGAAGCCATGATACAGGCCTTGCGTCATGGCCTTGACCTCCCTTCCCACCACATCCTTGCGGCGGATCCGGATCCTCTGCGGCGGGATCTCATGACTTCCAGATTCGGTATTCAGACCACAGAAGACAGCATGGACGTCTTCATGCGCGCCGATATTCTTGTTCTGGCGGTCAAGCCCCAGCAGATGGAAGCGTTGCTCGCAAGCCTCACCCAGGACAAACGCTACAGCACCCTGTCCCGAAAAAAACTCATTCTTTCCATTGCAGCGGGTATCTCCCTGCATTTTCTTGAAAAACATCTCAAAGCCTCTCTCAGTCCAAGTCAGAAAGATCTTCTGGTTCCCATACGGGTGATGCCCAACACACCCTGCCTTGTGGGCTGTGGCATGTCCGGGATCAGCCGGGGGGCGGGCGTGCGGGATCCGGATATGGAACAGGCCATGGCCCTCATGTCCGCCATGGGAAAGGTCTGTGTGATTCCGGAAAGCCTCATGGACGCCCTCACCGCCCTTTCGGGATCCGGACCGGCCTATCTTTTTCTTTTTGCCGAATCCATGATCCGGGCCGGAGAAAGCCTTGGGCTCTCCTCTCAGGACGCCCTGACACTCACCGTTCAGACTCTCAAAGGCGCGGTGGCTCTTCTGGAAACCGGGGAAGCCGACGCCGCAACCTTAAGACAGCGGGTCACTTCGCCTGGGGGCACAACGGCCGCAGCCCTTGCCGTACTCCGGGATGGCGGATTTGAGGATCTCATTCTTCGGGCTCTGGTCGCGGCCCGGGATCGTTCCAGGGAACTTTCTGCCAATCTCCCGTAACCAGATGTGCCCCAAAGGCTCTCATTCAGCGTGCGCATCCCAGAAGTTCCTTAAGGGATTGCGGATTTCTGAACTCCAAACATCTCTATGGAGAAGCCATGCTCCTTGTGGAACCCGTTCCCCTCATCGCCGCCTTCAGCGCCGGGATTCTGTCCTTTCTGTCTCCTTGCATCCTCCCCCTGATACCGGCCTACTTCAGTTTCATTTCAGGCGTTTCCATGGATGAGTTGGGAAAGGGCCCCTCCCCTGGAGCCCAACGCAGAATACGCCTCACCACCCTGGGCTTTATTGCGGGTTTTTCCCTGGTCTTCATCGCCCTGGGGGCATCCGCCACATTCCTGGGCCAGCTCCTCTCCCAAAACGGGGGCTGGGTGCGCATGGTCGGGGGAAGCCTTGTTCTTGTCTTTGGCCTTCACCTCATGGGCCTTTTACGAATTCCCTTTCTCCAGACCGAAAAACGGGTGCATCTGAAAACCAGACCTGTTCATGGACTCGCCGCCTTTTTCATCGGAATGGCCTTTGCCGCAGGCTGGAGTCCCTGCATCGGCCCCCTTCTCGGATCCATCCTCGTTATGGCCGGCACCCGGGAAAGCCTGGAGCAGGGCATTCTCCTGCTTTCTGTCTACGCCCTCGGCCTGGCCCTGCCCTTTGCGCTACTGGCCTTTACCGCAGCACGGCTCATGGCTTTTGTCCGCAAAGCCAAACCCTTTTTACGTGCAGCCAATATCACCGCAGGCATTCTTCTTGTCACAAGCGGCCTGCTCCTCATGACCAACCAGATGGGAAGGCTCATGTTCCTTCCCTAGGCTTACAGCCATAAGGAGATTTCCAATGTCCATTTTCCACCGTCTCACCCTGACCTTGCTTTTTCTTTTCATGGCAAGCCTCGCTTCCGCCCAGTCCCTCGCCTGGACACCCCACAACAAAGCCCTGGAGCAGGCCGCACAGGAAGAAAAAAAAGTTTATTTTTATTTCCAGAGCAGCCAGTGCTCCTGGTGCCGTACCATGGAGGAAAAAACCCTCGCGGACGCAGAGGTGATCCAATACCTCAACACCCACTTCATCAGTGCGCGGATTGATGTGGACAGGAATACGGCCTTTGCCCGAAAATTCCGGGTCAGCGGTGTTCCGGCCCATATTTTTCTTTCCTCCGGAGGCGAGGGGCTCTTTTCAAGACCCGGTTATGTTCCGCCGGAAACCTTTTTGCGCATCCTGAAAATTCTGAACACAGGAAACCACGAAAAATGAAGTCTTTTCCCGAAACGTATCAGAATATCATCCTCCGCCATCCCCATCCCGGTCCTCCGTCACAGAGGATACGACCTGCTGCCGTATCCTTTCTGCTCACACCGGAATCCGAGCCCAAACTCCTGGCCATCCAGAAGGCTCCCCACCCCCACTACACCTGGGCCGGTCAGGTGGCTCTGCCAGGCGGTCATATTGACCCCAGGGATCCGGACAGCACCCATGCAGCCCTGCGGGAGCTGAAAGAAGAGCTCAACATCCCCTCCGAGGAGGTCCGCATCATCGGATCCATGGGCCATTTCATGACCTTGAACAATGTCTGCATTGAAGTTCTCGCCGGATGGTGGCAGGGCGCTGGCCCCCTGACCCTTGATCCCGCAGAAATCTCCAGGGTTCTGGACATCCCCATCCAAGGCCTGATGGAAACCCATCAGCGCCAGGGCTTTCACGGAAGGGAGCCGGACTGGACCGAACTGCGCTATCCCATAGGAGAAGACGCCGTAATCTGGGGAGCCACAGCCCGCATTGTCCACCATTTCATGGAATGCCTCCTTTCTCCGGAGTAACCGTCCCTGACCGCCGTCGGGTCACCCGTAAGCCCATGCGCACCATGAGCCACAGGCTGATCAGGGCCATGACCAGAGGCACCCAGATGTTCTGGCGCCAGGGCTCCGTCTGCAGAGCCTCGAAAATCCCCACCAGACTGAACACAAAAAACGGCAACAGAAGCCAGAAGGCCACTCTGCATGCAAGCCGGGTATCGTACCAGGGAACCATCTGTTGCCGATGTACGGGCTTGTTACCCCATCCCATAAAACCTCCCTGTTCACTGTTTTCTGACCCGGTCAGAATCCGGGCAAAAAAATGCGGTTCCCAAGGCTTGCCCTGCCCCCTGTTTTTTCCCAAAAAACCAGGCAGATCCCCCATCGACCACAATATACAGACATAAAAACCAGAAACAAACACAGCATATAGTCTTGACTTCCCCTTACACCTCCCTTATCCTTGGCAAAGTCAAGGCGCGCAGTCACCTTGAAATCCGCCTCTTTTCTCGCAGGCACTCCCATCGTCAGCGTTCCGGAACATCCCGGATGAACCCTAAAAAAACCGAGAGATCCCATGCTTGAAAGTATCAGAAAACGCAACGGCCGTATTGTCGAATTCGACTCCTCCAAGATCACCGCAGCCATCACCAAGGCAGGCAAGGCCACAGGAGAATTTGGTGAAAGGGAAGCCCGCAAGCTCACCCTCCGGGTTCTCACCCTCATTAAAGACATGCGCCTTGGACCCTCTCCGGATGTGGAAGCCATCCAGGATATTGTGGAGCGCGTACTTCTGGACTCTCCCTATCTCCAGACAGCCAAGGCCTACATCATCTACCGGGAGCAGCGCTCCCAGCTCCGCAACATCGTCACCCGGGTCAACGGGGACCTTGTGGACAACTATCTCCGCCAGATGGACTGGAAAATCAAAGAAAACAGCAACATGAGCTACTCGCTCCAGGGGCTGAACAACTATATTTCCTCAGACATCACAGCGGAATACTGGCTGAACCGTATTTATCCACCGGAAGTTCGGCGGGCGCACAAAGACGGGGATATGCACATCCATGACTTGAGTCTCCTTTCCGTCTACTGCGTGGGCTGGGATCTTCAGGACCTGCTGCGCCAGGGCTTCAAAGGGGTTTCCGGCAAGGTGGAAAGCGCCCCTCCCCGCCATTTCCGCTCAGCCCTGGGCCAGCTTGTCAACTTCTTCTACACCCTTCAGGGGGAAGCCGCAGGTGCTCAGGCCGTATCCAACTTCGATACCCTCCTCGCCCCCTTTATCCGCTACGATCAGCTCGATTATGTGGAAATCAAACAGGCCCTTCAGGAGTTTGTCTTCAACATCAACATCCCCACCCGGGTCGGCTTCCAGACCCCCTTCACCAACATCACCATGGATCTCAACGTACCGGGCATTCTCAAGGACGTGCCTGTGGTCCTGGGGGGCCGGGATATGGATATCACCTACGGGGATTTCCAGGCGGAAATGGATCTTCTCAACCAGGCCTTTGCCGAAGTGATGATGGAAGGCGACGCCCGGGGCCGGGTCTTCACCTTCCCCATTCCCACCTACAACATCACCAAAGATTTTGACTGGGACAACCCCCGCATGACAGCCATCTGGAAAATGACGGGGAAATACGGCATCCCCTATTTTTCCAACTTTGTGAACTCGGACATGGATCCCGACGATGCCCGGTCCATGTGCTGCCGCCTGCGCCTTGACAACCGGGAACTGCGCAAACGGGGGGGTGGACTTTTCGGGGCCAACCCCCTCACAGGCTCCATCGGGGTGGTCACCATCAACCTTCCCCGCATCGGCTACCTTGCGGATACGGAAGAGGAATTCAAAACCCTTCTTGATAATGTCATGGATCTTGCCAAGGAATCGCTGCAGATCAAGCGCAAGGTTCTGGAGCGATTCACCGATGGCTGCCTCTACCCCTACTCCAAGTTTTATCTGCGGCACATCAAGGAACGCACGGGGGTTTACTGGAAAAATCATTTTTCCACCATCGGCATCAATGGCATGAACGAGGCCTGCCTCAACTTCCTGGGCGAAGACATCGCCTCCGAGGCAGGGCATCGCTTTGCCCTTTCCATTATGGATCACATCCGCAAGCGTCTTGAGGAGATTCAGAACGAAACCGGGGATATCTTCAATTTAGAAGCCACCCCTGCGGAAGGCACGTCCTACTCTCTCGCCCTGAAAGACAAAAAAATGTATCCGGATATTCTCTGCGCCAATGAGGAGGATTTCAAAAACGGAGGCGATCCCTTCTACACCAACTCCACCCACCTGCCGGTGAACTACTCCGATGATCTTTTCACCGTTCTCGATCATCAGGATGATCTTCAGGCCAAATACACGGGCGGTACCGTACTCCATACCTTCCTTGGGGAAGAAATCCGGGATCCCGCCATCACCCGCAATCTGGTGCGCAAAATAACAGACAACTACAAACTGCCCTATTTCACCCTGACCCCCACCTTCAGCGTCTGCCCTCTCCACGGATACATGCGAGGAGAAAAAACCGCATGCACCACCTGCGAAGGCCCCACAGAGGTCTACTCCAGGGTGGTGGGCTATCTTCGCCCTGTCAACCAGTGGAACAACGGCAAACAGACCGAATTCCGCATGCGCAAAACCTTTAAGGATGCCATGTAGAGTACTGCTCCTTTCCAGGACCCGTGCCTTCCGTACTCTAAGGTCCTGGAAAGTTCTTTTAAAAAAACGTCGAACGATCCAGCACGAAGGCTTCCAACCGGGGATCCCTCATATCCACGGGAATGCCCGTCCGCGCCAGCACAAAGGCCTCAATGGTCGCCAGATCCGGATGCGGCCTGTCCTCTGCCAGGAGATCCTGGTTTTCCCCTTTCAGGGAGGAAGAACTTCCCGAGGGCAGGTAAATGGCGCCTGTGGCAAAATCCACGGCAAAGGCCACAATACCCGGAATAATGAAAAAGACAAGGCAGGCCGCATCCAGCACAGCCACCGCAGGATCAATACGCCGCCCTGCGGGATCCGCCTGAAGCGTCGCCTGCCTGCGCTCCGGATATAAAAGGGTTCCGCAGCCTGTCATGGACAGCACACATACCCCAAGAACCAGTCCCCTCAGCCATCTCCGCATCCAGCCCATGACACCTCCCCTGAGAGCCTCTCTCTTCCCGGCATCGGCCTTTTTCCGTCCTTCCAGGCAAACCATGCCGACTACTTTACAGTATTTACTTTTTGCCGGAAATTCCGATATAATGGGCCATTCGGACAAAAGGCCGCATACGCCTTATTTTTACAGCGTTCCCCCATCCATGACAAGGGCATGGTCCTTTTACCCAGGCAGATGGCACCCGCCACTGCTTCAAAAAACAGGGAAGCCGCCCATGAAAAGATCTCTTCTGCTGTTCTTTCTCTGGCTCATGGTCTCCGGAGCCTTTTCCCCTCCTGCCTTGTACGCCCAAGGCAGCGATGGGCAAAGCAGCCTGCTGCAAAAGGCCATTTCCGAATACCAGGAGGAACGCTTTGAAGAAGCCCTGGAACTCCTCATCCTGGCCCGTCAGCAGGTGCCCGCCTCTTCCGTCGCCGCCTTCTATCTGGGGCTGGTGTACAAGCAGACAGGCGATTATGCAAAGGCAGCCAGCCAATACCGTGAAGCACTGAGACTCAGCCCCAGGGTCCAGGATGCCTATATCGAACTCATAGAAGTCCTGATCCGCATGGAAGAGATTCCCGAAGCCAGAATGTACATCCTCCAGGCGGAAAGCGAGGGAGTCCTGCCAGACCAGATCGCCTTTCTCAAAGGGCTGACCCTTGCCCGCATGGGCAACAGCCAAAAAGCCATTGCAGCCTTCCGGAAATCCATGGACCTGAACCCCGCCCTCACCACATCCGCCGAACTTCAGATTGCCATACTCCACGTCCAGGAAGGCAAGATCCGCCAGGCAAAAAACAGCCTGGAGGCCCTTTCCACCATGGCGCCGGACCCGGATCAGGCGGATTTTGCCCGGGAATACAGCCAATCCCTCACCCGGCTCATGGAGACGCACCGGAAGTGGCGCTTCAGCCTGGGAGCAGAGGTGCGCTATGATGACAACGTGGTCGCCAAACCTTCCAGCACCATCACAGGCGTGGATATCACAGGAGAAAAGGACACAGGCCTTCTCACCACCTTTCAGGCAAGCTTCAATCCCCTCCTGGATCGTCCCTGGTCCCTGAATGCGCAATTTGCCTTAAGCGCCAACACATATAAGGACACCTCCAGCCACAACATCCTTCTTCCTTCCATGGCCCTCACCCCGGCCTGGCACTTCCGCCAGGGCAATCTCGGCCTGCCCCTTTTCTGGAACCGGGCCTGGCTGCATGAACGGGAATACATGGACACCATGGGGCTCAGGCCCACCCTCTTTTTTCAGCTGCACCCCAGTCACATGGTTCGTCTTTCCGCAGGCTATGCACGGCGGGAAATGCTGCAAAGCGCCCGTCACCCCGACGAAAACCGGGACAGCCATGTTTACAGCGCAGCCACCGCCTATTTTTATTCCTTTGCCCAGGCCCAGGGCCTCTTTCATCTGCGATACGAGTACATTCAGGATGACGCTGAAGGTGCCAACTGGCAAAATCAGGGGCATCGCTATGGCGCAGGCCTTCTTTTTCCCATACACGCCCAGGTACGTATTTCCCTTTCCGCCGAACATTTCAAGCAGGACTATGACAAGGTGCATTCGGTTTTTGGCCTGAAACGCAACAACCGCAGCAATACCTGGACCACCCAGATTCTCTGGGATATTTCCCCGAAGTTGCTTTTCACCCTCAGCTACACGGGCAACGAGGATGACTCCAACATCCCCATCTATGCGTACCGCCGCAATGTCTATGGGGCCGGTATGGAATACCGTTTTTAATCCCAAGCTTCACCCGGCTCCGCAAAGGAGGTTGCCGCCATGCATAAAATCTGCTGTTTTCCCATGAAAATATCCGGTTTTTTCCCATGCATCCTTTTTCTTTTTCTGTTTTCCGGCGTTGCCTACGGCCAGAATCCACCACAAGAGGCCATCGGCCATTTTGCCGAGGTCTCTGGCATCGTAGACGTGCTGAGAGGCGGAGCTCTGCCCGCCATTCCCGTCCACGTTCAGGATCCGGTGTATGTGCAGGATGTAATCCGCACGCGAAGCCAAGGCCGCGCCAGTCTCGTTTTCACGGATGGCAACCGCCTGGACATTGCCGAGCGCAGCCGCATTGACATACGGGAATACCTCCACAACGCAGACACAAGCAGCAGCATTATCGACCTCCCCAGAGGCAAAGCGCGTGCCATCATCAGCCCTGAAACCAGCGGCCGTATTGCCATACCCGACTCAGGCAACCGTTTTGAAATCCATACACCCAACGCCGTTGCAGGGGTTCGGGGCACGGACTACATCGTCTTTCATCAGAACGCCCTTACTGTGGTTCTGGTGGCCCGAGGTCGCGTCCAGGTATATAACCCCGCCATACCGGAAATACAGGTGGACCTGCTGCCAGGCCAGACCACGTCCGTTCCCGCACGAAGACCCCCACGCGCTCCGCAGTCTGCACCTCCTGAAACCCTGCGCCAGCATCAGCAGGACACCTCTTCCCAGGACGCAGAGGAAAGCGGGAAAGAAGAAGAAGGCAAACCCCTTTCTTCCTCCCGGAGGGCCGGAGAAGGCGCGCGTTTAAGCGCCAGCCCCACCCCCCTGTTGCCTTCGGAAGCGGATCTTTCCCAGAGCCGATCTGCCGATCTGCCCGCCGCACAGTCTGTCGCATCCGATGAATCCCCCACAGACTATCTTCCCGGCCCGCCCCCCATCAGCGAGACCCGCGAAGAAATCTTACCCCAACCCAAACCCGAGCCCAAACCAGAGCCAGAACCCAAACCAGAGCCCAAACCGGAACCTGACCCGGAACCCCGGCCCGAGCCTGAGGTCATCCTGAGCAGCGCCACTCTCTTCACCTCGGCGCCCCGCGGAAACTGGATGGTGGAGGCCAATCAGGATCTTTATTTTGAGTACCGCCTGGATACCCATGAAACCTGGACGCCCATCAACAGCACGGCCAGCAGATCCGAAGAAATTCATGTCCTGGATCTGAAGGAAGGGCTGCATCAGATTCATATCCGCGCCATAGACCAAAGCGGCGAAACCGTGGCCTCCTTTTCTGAAAATTTCTTTTACGGAGCCAAAACCTATCTTCTCAAAGGACGTATCTACGGCGAAAACGCTTACGCCATTATCGATGAAATCCAGGCGCCAGGCCTCCTTTACCTCAACACCGGCCTGGGAGAAGGAGCCAGCTTTGCCAGCATGAAGCTTCCCCATGCCCAGACCCTGCCTTCCACGCTCCAGGCAGGCGGCCTCGCTTCTCCCCAAACCCGTGGCGACACGTGGGATTACAATACAAGCGACTACGGATTCTGGCTTTCGCAAACCACTCTCCAGCCTTCGGATTCTCAGGGGATGGTGTCGGGCCAGGCCGCACTCACCTTCATGAACGGACTCTACTACGGCAGAGGCCAGACCCTCTTTACCGGATCCCACAGGGACAACACCCTTGAGGGCCACTGGCTCACTCCGCTTTCCCTATACAACACCCACAAAATGACCCTGAGTCCCCTGGCCTTTGTCAGCCCCATGCACATGCCCATGGTCTTCACAGGAAGGCTGAGCCTGGACGATGGGGTTCACGTGGACGCCCTCTGGGGAGGCATTTCCACCGAAAAGGATTCCAGCTCCCTCTGGCATCCGGGCACCACTGCCCCCCATCAGCCGGTCACCCTTCTTGGCCGCTACGATGGAGCGCAAAACCAGGCCCCCCGTCTGCTCAGCACAGGCATTTATGCGCAAAACCATGTGGATGGCTCTCAGACCACCTATGATGGGGGCAGTTTTGCGGGCTTCATGGCGGGTCGTCAGGTGGGGAACAACCTGGAAACCCGGATTCTGGCCCTTTACCGGGATCCAGCCAACCAGACCGGAGTCTTCCAGGGCCTCATGGGAGCTGCGGGAGAATCCAATCTCTATCCGGAAATCGGCATGATGCACGTACAGGGCGGCGTTCACACGGCCACAAGGCTCGGCGGCGATGACAGCACCCTTCTGATTCCCCAAGCCAGTACCTTTATGCTCAATTCCGGAGATGGCTATTTTACAGACGACAGTCCCCTTTATTCGGAAAGCGGTCCGCACCACAAACTTGACATCCTCCATCTTCCCCAAGCCTCCTGGGGCATTGCCCGCATGCAGATAGGCGGCAGCTATACGGGTAATGCCCGCCACAACTGGACGCTTTTCCTCAGTACGGACACGACCGACTCACCCCTTGATCTGCGCACGCTGACCCAGGGGAAAGGCTGGGAAGACCAGCGCTTGTCAGGAGAAACCGTGGGGTATTACGCCCACATCCAGAACGAAGACGCCCAAACGGGCATTTACCTGGGCGAAACCCTGGGTACCTTTGATGCCGCAAACTGGCAGGCCTTAACCTTGGGCGTCTACATGGACACAACCACCCTGCTCTCCATGATTGATACGGGCAGCAACCCCAACACCGAGGCCCTCGCCCAACTCCACATTCCCGCCTTTGAAGTGGGACGGGCAAGTCTCAGCGGCGCTTACACCGACGCAAGCGGCTCCCTTTCTGTGGAAATGAAAGACATGATCTTTCTGGCTCCCAGCACAGGCGCGCGTCCCAGCATCTGGGCCTCCGGGGATGTACAGGGCTTTTACAGCCCTGGGGGAGACTACCCTTACAGGACCGTGGACCTGCAAGGCTCCGGCCTGGATGCGCGCTTTACCCTCAAAGAATTTGACACCACAAAGGGGCTGTGGAAGGCTTATGTCCACGGCGGCGGAACACTCACGGAGGGGCATTTCAAAGATCTCTTTTACTTTGAAGGCCTGGGCGCAGGTCACATTGATGTGACGAAAAACACCTTTTCCGGCACAGCCGCAGGGCTTCTCGAGCCATGACCTTTTTTTCCAGTCTGAACCCCGGAAATGCCAAGGCTTCTGAAAAGGGCCTCCGCTTTCCGGGCTTTTTCCTTCCCCTTTCACCCCAAACCCCTGAAAGTCGCCACAAAGCCCTTTCCCTGATCACGGGTCTGGGCCTTACTTTTTTCTGTGCCCTTCTTTTACCCATGCAGGTTCCCTTTTTTGAGCATGTGGAAAAAAACCTGCTGGATTATCGGTTTACCCTACGCGGAGTCCGGACACCGCCGGATATTCTCCTCATTGCAGCCATTGATGAAAAAAGCCTTGCCCACCTGGGTCGCTGGCCCTGGGGACGGGATATCATGGCCCGCCTTGTGGATACGCTCTCGGAAGCTGGAGCCAAGGTCATCGCATGGGACGTTTTTTTCAGTGAACCCGAACCAAACGATCCTCTGCTTGCCGAGGCCCTTTACCAGGCCGACAATGTCCTTCTTCCCATGCTCATGGATTTTGAACATGCCCCCATGCCCTCCATCAACCCCATTCTGCCTGCCTCTGCGCTCACAAGCCTTGTCAACCCGAACGCCTTTTCCCGCTATCCCCCCATACAGGGCAACCAGGTAATCCTGCCTGTGGATGTACTCAATGAAGATGCAAAGGGCCTCGGGCACATCAACATGTTTCCTGACAAAGACGGCACCCTGCGATGGGAAGCCCTTATCATCGCCCATGACGGCTACCTCTACCCCGCCCTCAGCCTGCGGACTGCGGCGGAATACCTGGAAATTCCCCTGAGCGCCGTGACGGTGGAAGCCACCAGGGCCATCATCTTGAAAGATCAGCGTATTCCCACAGACTTCTGGGGACGCACCCTCATCCACTACTATGGCCCAGGCCGCACTTTTTCCCAGGTTTCCATCATTGACATCCTGGAAAACCGCATCCCGAAAGAAGAAATCCAGGGAAAAATTGTCCTCATCGGCGCCACAGCTGCGGGCATCTATGATCTGCGGGTAACACCTTACAGCGCCGCCATGCCAGGGGTGGAAAAACACGCCTCTGTCATTGCCGCCATCGTGGAAAACCGTTCATTGCAGGCAGCTCCCCTGTCCCTCAATCTCGGGGTGCTTCTCAGCTCAGGCATTCTCTTTTCTTTCGTCATCACACGCTTCAGGGCCATTCAGATTTCTTCTGCCCTCACCCTTGCAAGCCTTCTCGCCCTCAGCGGAGCGGCCTGCCTGGTCTTTGCCAGAAACGGGATCTGGCTGCACCTGACCTATCCCCTTTTCAACATTCTCTGCATTTACACCGCAGGCACGGCCCTCCATTACGGCCTTGGGGAAAAAAACGCCCGCCGCATCCGAGCCATGTTTTCCTCCTATGTGACCGAACGTGTGGTCAATGAGCTCATTCAGCATCCGGAAATGGCCCGGCTGGGGGGCATACGGCGGGAAGTGACGGTGCTTTTTTCCGATGTAAGGGGATTTACCTCTTTTTCGGAAAAACACTCTCCGGAGGAGGTGGTGTCCATCCTCAACGAATATCTGGGAGAAATGACCCGCGCCGTGTTTCAGTGGGAAGGCACCCTGGACAAGTTCATCGGAGACGCCATCATGGTTTTCTGGAACGCTCCCATGCTCCAGCCTGACCATGCGGGGCTGGGGGTCCACTGCGCTCTCGAAATGATCCAGCGGCTTGATGTCCTCCAGGAAAAGTGGCGGCGGGAAGGAAAGCCCGTGCTGGACTGCGGCATCGGACTCAACTCAGGGGAGGTCTTGGTGGGAAATATCGGGGCTGAAGGACAGAAAATGGACTATACCATCATCGGGGATCAGGTGAACCTTGGGGCGCGCCTTGAATCCCTCACAAAAAAATACAAGGCCCGCATCCTGATCAGTGATGCCACCCTCGAAAAAATCCGCCCTCTCATGGAAAAGGGCGATTTCCGGGGTCTCCGGGCCCTGGGACGGGAACGGGTGATTGTCAAGGGCAAGGAAGAACCCGTCACCCTTTACGAGCTGATCCAGGAAAAAGGGGATCTTCCCGCAGAAATCATCCCCTGCCCCCATCAGGAGGTGATCCGCATGACAGAAAAGTAAGGCGGATCGCCCCCAAAACTTTTGGGAGGCAAATCCGCCCTGGCTTTCCTCGCCCCAAAAAAAAGTTTTTTTCTGGGTCTTTCACAAAAAAAGCCGCATCCGGAAGCAGCCTTTCCCTTTCATACCTTTTCCTTATCCAGTCCGGAAACAAACCAGCGCCGCAGAAGATCCATTTCCGTTTCACTGAGTAAGAGCTGGGCATTTTCACAAAGGTTCAGGGTGTTGGCCAGAAGACGATCCGCCAGAATCCGGGCGGACTCCCTGCGCTCGCCAAAACGGTGCCCTGTGAAGGCAATACCCCGAAGCACGAAATTCACATGCTGCCGCGCCACAGGAACTTCCTGGGTTTTACACCGATCCCGCACAGCCTTGGAAACCGTGGTCATGTTATAGCCCGAGTGGTTAATTTCCTGGGCAATGGCCGAAAACAGCACACCATAGTGCTCCGGCGAAAGGTAGGGCGTGTCCGTCAGATCATGCACTTTACGCGCCAGGGCCGCCATTTCCGGATCCCGGGCTTCAAACACCTCATCCCGGATCCCTGTGTCACCGGCGGGTACCGCATGCCGGGTAGGGTCATAGACATAACCCGGAATCACAGGGGAGGTGGCCAGACGTCCCAGATCCAGCTCCGAGAGAAAAAGCTTGAAGCTTCCCTTCCCCTGCCAATCCATACCCACCTCAGGAAAGGCCTGACGGATCCGGTAAGCCAGCTGGGCCATGGTGACCGCCTCAGGAGAAGATCGCACAAAGGTCTGCACCAGACGGGAACAGCGATCCAGGTAGGCATTCATACCACCCGGCGCAGCTTCGCTTCCGTTCTGCCCCAGGGAGGCCGCCACAGGGGAAGGCGGTGTGACCGGCGGTGCAGGCGCTGGGCTGCTGAGCGCCATGGACGAAGACGTTCCGCCCACAGGTGTCAGAGAAACCGCCGACACAGGAACAGATGCGGCTGCATCCGGCCGACGGATGATGCGGGCAGGTTCGGCATAGCCCATGCCTCCGCCTCCCAGAGCCTCTTCAATGAAAACATCCTGATCAATAACAAGATCGCTGGCAGCCCTGTAGGCCGGCGAGGTGGAGCCCACGGCCAGCACGGCGGTCCTTCTGTCCCATTTGCGGAGTTTTAACAGAACAGGGGTGAAATCCGCATCCGCGCTCATGATGATGAATTCATCGTAATTCACCTTATGATCCAGAAGATCCAGAAGGTCCACCACCATGTGCACATCCGCGCTGGTCTTTCCCTGGGTGGTGAGACTCGGGCAGTCTACGGTCTCAAAGGCTCCCCGGATGAAATAAGGTCTGAAATTCCCGAAACTTTTGGGATTCAGATAACAGCGCCGCACCAGAATATTGCGTTTGGCCCCCGCATCAATTCCCGCATAAGGCGGAAGAGAATTTTCAAGCCAGGAAATCCAGTCCAGGGGACGGGTGGCAAAGGTCCTTGCAATATTTGCATCCAGCTCAGAAAGCCGGATAAAAATATTGTCAAAATCCACAAAAACCGCACTGCGCATGGGTCGCGTGTTGCACTCCAGAAACTGCATGTCTTTTTCCTCCTTTCCCGCAAAAACTGCGGGAAAATACGCTGTTGCGTCCTTACCGTTTACGGAAAAAACGCCTGATCCTTAAAAAAAAAAAATCGACCCTCTCCTGCACCCAACTCTGGAGGCATCGGAAGAAAAAGGGTTTTCCTTTCCCAAAGCCCCTTCTGGCCTTTTGCAAACCATATGGAGACGATCAGGTCCTTTTAATGGTTTTTATAACGCCGCATGATGATGAAGCCTCTTACTTTTGAGTTCAGGCATGAAAAAAGGGGTTCCCCTACCAGAAAAACCCTCTTGCAGAATACCATTTGTCAGAAAAAAAACCTATGGTTTAAACCCGCCCGAAGGCAAAAGCCCGAAAAAAGGCCTTTTCTCCCCGTTTTCAAGCTCTTTTCCCCCTCCCCTGGGGTACAAGACAGGAAAACTATTGAAAATCATCCTGCAATATGTCACATGCAGGGAAAATGCCGGTGCGGCGGCAGCCCTCCTGAAACCCCGCCATCTCCCTGACCTTGTTCCCAGGGTACACCCCCAAACTCACCGAGGCCCCATGGACGAAGCCATTGTACGCTTTCAGCAGGTGGATTTTGCCTATGAAAATGGTGTTCCCGTACTGGAAGGCATCAATTTTGCCATATGGCCGAGGGAACTTGTGGCCATGGTGGGCCCCAACGGAGGCGGCAAGACCACTCTCCTCAAGCTCATGACCGGCATGCTCCATCCCTCTTCGGGCAGTGTAAGCCTTTTTGGTAAAAATCCCGCATCCGTACGCTCCCGGATCGGCTACATGCCCCAGTATCTCCACTTTGATCCGGATTTTCCCATCACGGTTGAGGAAGTGGTGCTCATGGGGCGACTGGGCCGCAGAGGCATAAGGGGGTTTTTCGGATGGCCGGAGAAAAGGGATCGCATGCGGGCCATGGACTGCCTTGCCCATGTGGAAATGGAAAAGCTTGCGTCCCGGCCCTTTTCCGCCCTTTCCGGCGGACAGCGCCAGCGGGTCATGATCGCAAGGGCCCTTGCCTGTGACCCGGAACTCCTGCTTCTCGATGAACCCACGGCCAATGTGGATTCCCAGACCGAAAGCCGTTTCATGGCTCTCCTTCAGGAGCTTTCCAGGGAAATCACCATTCTCATGGTCTCCCATGACATGGGCTTTGTCAGTGCCATCGTGAAAAGCGTGCTCTGCGTCAACCGCAGGGTGGTGGTGCATCCCACAACGGAGCTCACGGGCATGGTCATCCAGGACATCTACAACTGCAGCATGCAGATGGTGCGCCATGATCACCGCTGCACGGAAAAGGGGCACACCCATGTCATCCCTGATCACGATTCTCCTTGACCCGGACATCGTATTTTTACGCTATGCCCTGGCCGCAGGCTTTCTTTCCAGCATCAGCTTCGGGGTGGTGGGAGCCTATGTGGTGGCCCGCCGCATCAGCACCATTGCCGGCGCCATTGCCCACTGCGTTCTGGGCGGCATCGGCTTTTCCCTCTTCATGCAGGAAAAAAGCCCTTCGCCCCTCTGGGATCCCGTCGCCGGAGCCCTGGGCTCTGCCGTGCTGGCCGCCCTCATTATCGGTGTGGTCAACATCAAAGCCAAACATAAAGAGGATACGGTCATCAATGCCCTCTGGGCCGTGGGCATGGCGGTGGGCCTTCTCTTCATGGCAAAGACCAGGGGCTACATCGACCCCATGAGTTTTCTTTTCGGCAACATTCTCATGATCGGCCCTTCGGACATCCGGCTCATGGCAGGCCTCGGAGGGATCATTCTCCTCCTTGTCCTGCTTTTTTACCACAAGCTTGTGGCGGTGTGCTTTGATGAGGAGTTCCTCGAACTGCGGGGCGTTCCCGCCCACTTTTACTATTTTCTCCTGCTCCTGCTCACGGCCTTGAGCATTGTACTCCTCATCCGGGTGGTGGGCATTGTGCTGGTCATCGCCATGCTGACCCTGCCTGCGGCCATGGCAGGACAGATGGCAAGAAGCCTTGCCGGGATGATGGGTCTTGCCGTACTGTTTTCCATGGTCTTCACAACGGGTGGCATTGCCTTGAGTTTCGGGATGGATCTGCCCTCAGGACCAACCATTGTCATCTTTGCTGCGGCAAGCTACCTTTTCCTCCTTGTCCTGCTGGGAATCAGAAAACGCTGGCAGGCTCAGGATCAGGCCAGCTGAAATCCGTTTTCTAAAAAAAACTGCGGGCTCAGGAACAGGAAAACCTGGGTTCCTTCACACACGACCCCTTAAAACAAAAAAGGATCTGGAATTGCTCGAAAAACATTCTCTTGACCGTTGGACCCTTGAAAACGCCCTGGACCTCTACGGCGTCCGGAACTGGGGAGCCGGTTATTTCGACATTTCCCAGGCTGGGGAAGTCATCATCACCCCCATCCCTGACCGCAAGGATCTTTGCATCAGCATCCCGGAACTCATCGCAGGCATCCGGGCCAGGGGCAAGGAGATGCCCGTGCTGCTGCGCATTGAAAATATCCTCGACTCCCAGATCTCCCACCTGCACTCGGCCTTTGCCGGAGCCATCCAGAATGCGGGCTACAAGGGCAGTTTCCGGGGTGTCTATCCCATCAAGGTCAACCAGCAAAAACAGGTGGTAGAAGAGGTAGCCAGCTTCGGAGCCCGCTACCACCACGGGCTTGAGGCCGGTTCCAAGGCCGAGCTCATCGCAGCCCTCTCCTTTCTGAAAGACCCCGAAGCCTGCATCATCTGCAATGGCTACAAGGACGAGGAATTCGTGGATCTCGCCCTCTGGGCCTGCAAAATGGGCTTTCCCTGCTTTCTTGTGGTGGAAATGCCAGGAGAGCTGGATCTGATCCTCAAACGGGCGGCCATCATTGATGTGCGGCCCCGCATCGGTGTCCGCATCAAGCTTGCCTCCAAGGCCGGGGGACACTGGACGGATTCCGGCGGCGACCGCAGCATCTTCGGCCTCGACACCACCCAAGTGGTGAGCCTTGTGGACCGGCTTCGGGATGTGAACATGCTGGATTGTCTCCAGCTGCTGCACTACCACTTAGGCTCCCAGATTCCCAACATCCGGGACATCCGAAACGCCGTGCTGGAAGCCTGCCGGATTTACGTGGGCCTCATCAGCGAAGGAGCGGCCATGGGCTACCTCGATCTCGGAGGCGGGCTGGCCGTGGACTACGACGGCTCCCACACCAACTTCGCCAGCTCCAGAAACTACAGCATCGACGAATACTGTGCCGACATCGTGGAAACGGTCATGGGTGTCATGGACGAGGAAGAACTGCCCCATCCCATCATCATCACGGAGTCGGGCCGGGCCACGGTGGCCTACTACTCCGTGCTCCTTTTCAACATCCTGGACGTGAGCCGCCTGGAACCCCAGCCCTTCCTGAGCGACATCCCCGAAGACGCGCCGGACATCATCGCAAACCTTGTGGATGTTCTGCATTCCTTAAGCCTGCGCAACCTTCAGGAATGCTTCAACGATGCCATCTACTACAGGGACGAACTGCGCCAGCGCTTCCAGCATGGAGCCGTCACCCTGCGGGAGCGCTCCCTCGGAGAAACCATCTTCTGGCACATCATCCACACCATCGCCTCAGAAGTGAAAAAGCTTCCCCGCATTCCGCCGGAACTCAGCGAGCTGGACGATGCCCTGGCCGACATCTATTACGGCAACCTATCGGTTTTCCAGAGCCTTCCCGATGCCTGGGCCATTGATCATCTCTTTCCCATCATGCCCGTGCACAGGCTTCTTGAAAAACCCACCCGAAAGGCCGTGATCGCAGACATCACCTGTGACTGCGACGGCAAGCTCGACAGCTTCATCGACATCCACGGGGTGAGAAAATCCCTGCCCCTCCATGATCTGAAGCCGGACGAGGAATACTACCTCGGCGCCTTTCTTGTGGGCGCATACCAGGAGACCCTCGGGGATCTGCACAACCTCTTTGGGGATACCAATGTGGTCAGCGTGCGCATCCGGGAGGACGGCACCCTGGATTATGTGAAGGAAATGGAAGGGGATTCCGTGGCCGACGTATTGAGCTACGTGGAATACAGCCCGAAAAACATGGCCGAACGCTTCCGCCACACGGCAGAAGCGGCCATCAAGGCGGGCTTCATCAGTGTGGAAGACCGCTACAAGGTCATGCAGGCCTATGAGGCGGGACTGCGGGGCTACACCTACTACGAACGCTGAGACATGCTGGAAACCGAAAAAAAATCCATTACGGTCTTCAGCAAGACACAAAGGAGGCAAAACATGTCCAAGGTTCTCATCATTGGGGCTGGCGGTGTCGGTCAGGTGGTGGCCCACAAGTGCGCCCAGCTGCCCGAAGTCTTTTCCGAAATCATGCTGGCAAGCCGCACCAAGGAAAAGTGCGACCGCATTGCAGCCACGCTTCCCCGACCCATCCGCACGGCAAGGCTGGATGCCGACCATGTGGCCGAAACCGTGGCCCTGATCCGGGAGTTTCAGCCGGAAATGGTCATCAACGTGGCCCTGCCCTATCAGGATCTCGCCATCATGGATGCCTGCCTGGAAACGGGCGTGCACTATCTTGACACCGCCAACTACGAGCCCCCGGATCTGGCCAAGTTCGAATACAAGTGGCAGTGGGCCTATCAGGACCGCTTTCAGGAAAAGGGCCTCATGGCCCTCCTCGGCAGCGGCTTTGACCCCGGTGTCACCAATGTCTTCTGCGCCTACGCCCAGAAACACCATTTTGACGAAATCCATGTGCTGGACATCATCGACTGCAACGCAGGAGATCACGGTAAGCCCTTTGCCACCAACTTCAACCCGGAAATCAATATCCGGGAAATCACCCAGAGGGGCCGGTACTGGGAAAGGGGCGAATGGGTGGAGACGGATCCCCTCTCCTGGTCCATGACCTATAATTTTCCCGAAGGCATCGGCCCCAAAAAATGCTTTCTCCTCTACCATGAGGAGCTGGAATCCCTGGTGAAAAACCTTAAAGGCCTGAAGCGCGCCCGCTTCTGGATGACCTTTTCCGATGCCTACCTCACCCATCTGAAAGTGCTGGAGAATGTGGGCATGACCCGCATTGATCCGGTGGAAATCAAGGGCCAGAAAATCGCGCCCATCGAATTCCTGAAGGCCGTTCTCCCTGACCCCGGCAGCCTCGGCCCCCTCACCAAGGGTCGCACCTGCATCGGCTGCCTCATGAAAGGCGTGAAGGACGGAAAGGAAAAAACCGTTTACATCTATAATATATGCAGCCACGAAGAGGCCTATGCGGAAGTGGGCTCCCAGGCCATCTCCTACACCACAGGGGTACCGGCCATGATCGGTGCCAAAATGATGCTCACCGGCAAATGGACGGGCAAGGGGGTCTTCAACATGGAAGAGCTGGATCCTGATCCCTTCATGGAAGCCCTGAACCAGCACGGACTGCCCTGGAAGGAAGTGATTCTCTGATGTCAAGGGACAGTCTCGGGGAAGCCTTAGGCTTTGACCCCCACGCCATTGCCACGCCAGCCTTTGTGGTGGATGAAAGACGCATTGAAAAAAACCTTGCCCGCCTGCGGGAGGTGAAGGCCAGAACGGGATGTCACATCCTCCTGGCCTTAAAGGGTTTTTCCATGTTCTCCACCTTTCCTCTCATCCGGAAAAGCCTTGACGGCACCTGCGCCAGCTCCGTGCACGAGGCCATGCTTGGAAAGGAAAGCTTTGGCGGCGAGGTGCATGCCTTTGCCGCCGCCTTCAGCAAAGAGGACATGGAAAGCTTTCTTGCCCTCACCGATCATCTGGTCTTCAACTCCTTTTCCCTGTGGGAGCGTTTCCGGCCTATGGTGGCGGCTTGCCCCAGGAAAGTGAGCTGCGGCATCCGGGTGAATCCCGAACGCTCCGTGGGCAGAGTGCCCATCTACGACCCCTGCGCACCGGGCTCCCGCCTGGGAGTGAGGCCAAAGGACTTCCGGCCCGATCTTCTCGAAGGCATCGAAGGACTGCATTTCCACGCCCTCTGCGAGCAGAACAGCCATGAACTGGAAATCGTGCTGGAAGGCTTTGTCCAGCACTTCGGGGAATTCATCCCCGCCATGAAATGGGTGAACTTCGGCGGTGGCCATCACATTTCACGGCAGGACTATGACCTCGAAAAACTCTGCCGCCTGATCACGGATTTCAGAAAACGCTTCAACAACATCCCCGTGTACCTGGAACCAGGAGAAGCCATTGCCCTGGATACGGGCTTTCTGGTGGCCGAGCTCCTGGACATCGCGGGCTCCGGCCCGGATACCCACGCCATTCTCGATACCTCCGCCACCTGCCACATGCCCGATGTGCTGGAAATGCCCTACAGGCCGCAGATCATCGGAGCCGGGGAAGAGGGGGAAAAGGCCCACACCTACCAGCTGGGAGGCCTCTCCTGCCTTGCCGGGGACAATATCGGCCGCTACAGCTTTGACACTCCCCTCACCGTGGGCGACCGGCTGGTCTTCACGGACATGGCCCACTACTCTATGGTGAAAACCAACACCTTCAACGGCATCCGCCTGCCCTCCATCTACCGCCTGGACATGGACGGCAGGCTGCATCTGGAACGGGAATTCGGCTACGGGGATTTCAGAACCCGGCTGGGCTGAATGACAAAAAAACAAGATTGAAACCTCAAGATGGCAGGCTCCGGCCTGCCATTTTCATCCCGGATAAGGAAAGTCTTTCATGGAAATCCCCAGCGCCTACCCCTTTTTTCTTGCCTCGGAAAACCCCGGAAACGCCCCGGAAAACTGCCTCTTCCACGTCATTCCCGTGCCCTGGGAAGCTTCCGTCTCCTATGGCGGAGGTACGGCAAAGGGGCCTTCGGCCATTTTAAAGGCTTCGGAACAGCTGGAGCGCTTTGACGGCGTGGATGAACCCGCAAGGCTCGGTATCTGGACCCACCCGCCCGTGGCCTGCGAATCCGGCCCGGCCAAGGTACTCTCCCGCATCGCTTCCGCCTGTCAGGGGCTTTTGGCCCAATACCACATTCCCGTCCTTCTGGGAGGGGAACACACCGTGACCCTGGGCGGCCTCATGGCCGCAAAGGAGCGTTTCGGAGAAATTGGTGTGGTGCAGATCGACGCCCATGCCGATCTCAGGGACAGCTACGAGGGCAATCCCTACAGCCACGCCTGCGTCATGCGCCGGGCTCTGGACATGGGGCATCAGGTCTTTCAGGTGGGCATCCGCGCCCTCTCCTCAGAAGAGGCGGACTTCCGGGAGGCATTTCCCGTAAGACACCTCGATGCTGCCGCCCTGGCCCTGTCCGGAATTCCGGACAGGCTCCTGCCCGAAGATTTTCCCGAACGCATCTGGCTCACCATTGATGTGGACGGCCTGGATCCCTCCATCATGCCTGCCACAGGCACCCCTGTACCCGGCGGACTTTCCTGGTATCAGACTCTCGATGTCATCGCAAAGGCCGTGAGCGGCCGGAAGATCGCAGGCTTTGACCTTGTGGAGCTTGCCCCCATCGAAGGCCTGCACCATGCGGACTTTCTGGCCGCCCACCTTGCCTATCAGACCATGGGTCTCATTGGCCGCCTTTCCCGGCTGCCCTGAATGGCATGCAGGCTGCGGCCTGCATGCGGTCAGGTGCCTTCACACAAAATTCGACCATACAGAACAGCGGGTCTTTTATACCCGGCCTGAATCAAACTGTGTTTTTTTTATCCATCCTTTTTTCCTTTTCCGAAAAAAAATGCCCAGCCTTCTCCGTTTTCATCCCTCTTTTCCGGGGTTCTCTTTTTTGATCAAAAAAATAATATTTATTTTCAAATGCTTAAAAACACCCCTTCTGAAAAACACAAAATAAAGAACTGTGGCACGCAGAATGCATAAAGAGAAAACGAATCCAATGAACGGATTCAAGGTCTCACCCTGGTCGGCTTGCTGTTCTGCGGCAAGCGATCCCTCACAAGAACCGGAATAATTACCGGCCCCCCTCTTTTCCCCTGCCCATTCCCTGCCATGCCGGGCGCCCCTTCGACCAGGGTGCCCGGCGGTATTCCTCCCTCTCTTCGAACTCCCTGAAACACCCCCGTTTTTCTTGTAAAATTCCTGTACCAGGCTCAAAAACCGCCCTTTTTCGAGTCTGGACTGTGGTGAATTTTATTTTTTGCCTCGCCTAAAAAAATCATTGACACAAAAAAGCGCCTTGTGTATTTTTGGCAAGACTAAAGATTGAAGTCCACCACAAGGAGATACCCATGACCACAATCCTCATCGTTTACGGCTCCACCACGGGCAATACGGAAACCGTTGCCTCCATGCTGGAAAAACAGCTTGCAGCCAAAGGCTTAAAAATCACATGCAAAAACGTGACGGACACCCCCGTTGACGAACTCAAGTCCTATGGCCTTCTGCTTCTGGGATGCTCCACCTGGGGAGAAGATGAGATCGAATTGCAAGACGATTTCATTCCTTTCTATGAAGCCCTGGACACAACCGTACTCAAAGGCAGAAAAATCGCCGTATTCGGATGCGGAGACAGCTCCTACACCTACTTCTGCGGCGCTGTGGATGCCATTGAAGACAAGGTCAAGGCCTCAGGCGGCAAACTCCTCATTGAAGGCCTGAAGGTGGATGGGGAGCCCGGTGATGCCCGCAAGGAAATTCTCGACTGGGCCGATGAACTGGCTGCAGCCCTTTAAGCCTGATGTCCTCTGCGGTCTTTACGCCCAAGGTGAGAAGACCGCAAAATCCCAACTCCCCCATACCCTGACCCCAAAGGAAGGCAGACATGACCAAAAAACAATCCAAAGTAATGCGAACCTTCCAGATCCGGATGATCACCCAACTGGCCCAGGGCACCTTTTCTTCCATAGACCTTAAAAACGAATTCTTTGTGAAGTGGCTGGTGGGCTACATGGCCGACAACCAGATCCCCTTCCAGCTCATCCCCTTAGGCGCAGGCGTTACCCGAATTGTTCTGGCAGGTTGCCTCTGTCCCCACTGCCAGGGAAAAGGCTTTTTTTCCGATCCCAGCGTGATGACAAAACGGCCAGCACTTCTGGACGATTTACAAGAAGAAGACATGGAAGAAGCATCCCCTGCCCACCCCGCGACCTGCGGCGGCAACTGCGCCTGCGAGAACGGCTGCGCCAGCGGCGGCACCTGCTGCCAGACGCGCCGCAGGGCCGCCTGAGTGTCCCATCCGCTGGTCCTCCCCGTAAAGACCAGCGCCCTCCGTCTCCCCCCACATCCGGCCCTCCCTCCACACCGGAATAAGGGGTGACACCTCCTTCCCATCCCCCAATCCCCCCCGCATCCTCTCCCCTCTTAAGTCCCAAAGGCCTTCTTTCCCTTTATCCGGCCTTCTCCATCCGGTCCTGCTTTCCTCTGTCACAAGCTCCCGCTTGACAAGGCCCCTCTGCTTTCGGATACTCCCCAGCAGATTTTTTGCCCAACCTGCCTTTTCCCTGGACTTTCAACGCCAGGAGGCCGCCTTTCCTTATGTACCAACCTGCGGAGCGTTTTCATGAACACCCACCCCCAAACCTGTGTACAACGCTATCTCGAAATCGAATCCCTGCTGCACCATTTTTATACCTTTTTCGATTACTGCGCCGCTGTGTGCATTCCAGGCCTCCTTGCCCTTTCTGGCGGAGCCCCTGTGGCCGCCTGCTGCAAAAACCGCTATTACCGGATCTATGACCTGGAGCACCCCTCCTTTGACCTGCTTCGCAAGGAACGGGAAGCCCTGTACGGCAGACCCGAAGATCAAAAGGAAAGCTCTTTGGTAAGCCCCTGCGAATATCACGGAGAAAAAGGCTGCCGCCTGAAAAGCCACAAAAGCCCGGTCTGCTTAAGTTTCATGTGCCGCCCCGCCATTGAGAATCTGCGGGAAAAGCACAACATCTTCACCTATGATTATCTGGGCTTCAATTATGCCCTGGAGTGGATTCTCTCGGGAGATATGGGAGAAAGGGAGTGGGAAAATTTCAGGGAAAGTCTTTTAGAGATGATCCGTAAGGTGTCCGGAAAACAGGGGAAAGCCCAGGGGAGCCTTCCTGAAAAATGAAGGAAGGAACTAAAAAAAACACCGGGCAGGGGCATCCTCCCCCTGCCCGACCCCTTATTTTCATGATGAAACGGCCCCATAAAACTGAAGGCCCGGCGGAATACATTCAAAAAGAAGGGCTTCCTGCGGTATCCGCCCTCCTCTGGGATCCTGAAGCCAGGCGAGACACCCCCGCAATCCTTCTTCATCCAGAACCAGGGGGGCGGCCGCTGGCCTGCGGATCAGAGCCAAGCGGCAGTCCGGCCCCAGATCCAGTTTTTTCGCCCCCAAAGGTGCCTCTTCGGGATTGAGAAGCCTGACACCGGAATACAGAAGCTTTCCCGTACAGGGACCGGGCCGGACATGGCCCGCAAGAAGAGGAGCAATACGAAGACCATCTTTCATGGCGCTGAGGCGGAAAAGCCCCGCATCCCAGCCCGATGCGGCCAGACGCGCCGCTTCCCCTTCAAGAAAGTCCTCAGGCCCTTCCAGAATGAGCTGGCGCAGATACCCGTTTTCCGTCAGCCCTTCATCGGAAAAGGCGGCAAGCGGTGAGGTCTTCATGCGTAAGCCCACCTGCTGAAAACGGTGCTTGTAGGCAAAACCACAATAATTCACACCTAAGGGCAGATCCATATCCCTGGAAAAACGCAAAAGACGTAAGGCCGTAATTTCCGACTCCATCACCGTGAGGTGAGCGTCCCGGATATAGGTATAGTTTCTTTCCAGAAGACGAGGGAGATTGTGGGGGGTCAGCCGGAGCTGGTGGAGGTTCAGATACCGGATACCCGCTTTGGCCATCTCCGGCATTTTCAGCATCAGAAGGGCTTCCTCTTCGGGAATGGCGGGAATCTCAATGGTGACGGTGGGGATGTGATCCACGGCAAGGATCGCCTTTTCAAGGCTGTAGCCCATCGCACCAATGTCAAAACGGATCTCGTCCAGCCCTGCTGCACCAAGGGTTTTAAGCTTTGCCGCATCCGCCAGAATGCCGTTGGTGTACATCCAGATATGCACCTTCTTTCCCAGACGCTCCCGCACGGCCCTGAGGTAAGAGAGGGTGCGATCCAGGGTCAGAAGGGGCTCCCCACCGGAAAAACTCACCCCCTTAAACCCTAAGGCTGCCACATACTCCGCATAGCCTTCGGGGCTTGCAAAGGTCAGCCCCTGGGACACGGGGAGACCCAGCTCCTTCTGGGGGGCAGGGCAGTAAAAGCAGGAGGCGTTACAGCAGCCATTGATGAAAAGACAAGACCACTGGCCTGCGGCGCAGAGGGCGCAACCCGGCGACAGGCGGGACATATCCGGCTTGGTGCCTTTGCATCCGGGGGTCACCACACCCGCCACAGCAGAAAGCAGCATCCGCCGCTCCTCCATGGCCTGAACAGCCCTTTCTCCTTCGGCAAAAACAAGACGCCCCACACCTTCTCCATACTCCCGGAAATTCTCATCTTCAAAACAGGGCTGTTCCTGCACAAGGGCCATGGACACTCCTTACTGGAAATTCAACATGTATGGGGGAGAAAAACAGACATTTTTACAGCGAAACCTCCTATTTTTGCAAATAAAAAAGGAGGCCCACATCCGGAACCTCCTTTCCCTGAGAATTCAAAATCCTGGATTTTTTTGATGACGCCCTGAATCAGATTTCTTCCCTGTCCGTCCGGGTCAACGTTCCCCCGGTACGCTCCACAGCGCCATCACTCCATCCACCACGCCCCTGTCTTCCCTGACCAGCACCGCATCGCCCCCGTCCTCCGCAGCGCCCCTGCATTCTCGCCTGAGACGGGGAAACGTCCTGGGTTTCCGCCCTGCCTTTTCCCCGACCACAGGGGCCAAGCCCTTTTCCTGTCCCCGGTCCCTGTCCAGCGGGGCCCTGTCCGTTCATTCCCGGCATATGCGCCTCCTTTTTCTGTCTGAAGGATGTCACTTCCCGTGGTTAAAGGACGGGAGAGGGCTCCAGACTCATTATGAACATATGCCCATAATGCGCCCAGAGCAAGACCCATTTCAAAAAAGTTTTCCCAAACCTTAAACGTGCCCAAAGACACGACAGGGGCCAGCCCCCTGGGCTGAGTCCCCTGTCGTTCAAGACCCTATGAAAACCGTAGCGAGTTCAGTCCTTGCTCCCCTCGCCCTGCCCATCCATTGCATGCAGGCCTCCCGGCAGCTGCACACCGTGATCCGGATACAGGCAAGCCCAGGGCCTGTCCTGCAGTTCCTCCAACATGGCAGACAGCACCGGCTTATTCGAAAAAGATCAATAACTGTGCTCAGGCCCCGGAAACTCCCCGGAGCGCACCGCATCGCCATAGGCCCGGAAACCCTTGAGGGTCTCGGCCTTCAGATCCGCAAACATTCGTGTGAATTTGGGCATATAGCCAAGGTTCAGTCCCAGCAGATCGTGCATCACCAGAATCTGCCCATCACAGTGAACCCCGGCCCCGATGCCAATGGTGGGAATGGCAAGCTCCCTTGTGATGCGCTCGGCAATGGCTGCGGGAATGCCTTCCAGCACCACGGAGAAGGCCCCTGCCTCCGCCACCTGATGGGCATCGGCCAAAAGCCTTTCTTCATCCCGCTGCACCCGATAACCGCCCATGGCATGGACACTCTGGGGCGTGAGACCGATGTGGGCCTGAACGGGAATGCCCGCATCCACCATGGCGCGGATGGCCTCCGTCACCGTGGCCCCGCCCTCCAGCTTCACCGCAGCGGCTCCCGCCTCTTTCAGAAAAAGCCCCGCATTGCGTACCGCCTCCCGGACATCGGCCTGGTAGGAAAGAAAGGGCAGATCTCCCACCACAAGGGCCCGCTGGGCAGCGCGACTCACCATACGGGTATGATAGAGCATTTCCTCCATGGTCACGGGCAGGGTATTTTTCTGACCCTGCACCACCATGCCGAGGGAATCCCCCACAAGAATCAGGTCTGCCCCAGCCTCATCGGCCAGACGGGCAAAGGGATAATCATAGGCGGTGACCGCCACAATTTTTTCTCCTGCGCCCTTCATTTTCAAAAGATGTGTCGTACTTACCGATGCCATGCTTTTCTCCCTTCCTGCGCCGGACCTCTGGATCGTTTTCCGGGCAAGCCCGACTCCGAATTTTGCAGGTGAACCGCCTTGATTGATTATGCTTTTCGGCTTTTCCAGCCCGTCCTCTGAACGCCGCTGCCCCAAGGCTGCCAAGTCTCCATTCAAGGAGCGTTTTCAATGCCTATCCCCGCAAGCCCCCCCTGTCAAGGCAGAGAAAGTCTTTTGGGACAAAGCGCCTGCATTTCAAGGAATCCGGTTGACGCTTGCAAGGCCCTGCGATAAGAGAACACGGTTATGGTATTTATTTCACAAGGGGTTCCCCGTCGGACCCTGGAGAATTCTTCAGTCCGATTTTTTCAGGATGGAAATTAAGATGATTCAGCTGATCCGAGGCTTTAAAGATATTCTGCAACCCGAAGCAGGTCTATGGCAGCACATCGAAAAAGAGGCCCGAAAACTCTTTGAGATCCATGGGTACCAGGAAATCCGCCTGCCCATTCTAGAAAAGACGGAGCTTTTTGCCCGCAGCATCGGAGAGACCACGGACATCGTGGAAAAGGAGATGTACACCTTCACGGACCGGGGCGGGGATACCCTCACCCTCCGGCCGGAAGCCACCGCCTCCGTGGTGCGCGCCTATATTCAGCACAAGCTTTCGGGAACGGAGCCTGTGCGGAAATTCTACACCATCGGTCCCATGTTCCGCAGGGAGAGACCCCAGAAGGGCCGTTACCGCCAGTTCTACCAGATTGACGTGGAGGCCTTCGGCATCGCTTCACCTTATATAGATGCCCAGATGATCCTCATGCTGGCCACCCTCATGGAACGCCTCGGGGTCACGGGCATTTCCGCCCACATCAACTCCCTGGGCTGTCCGGACTGCCGTCCCCGTTACCGGGAAACCCTCACGGCCTTCATCGAGGCCCGCAAGGAGCAACTCTGCGAAGACTGCCTGCGCAGAAAGGACAAAAACCCCCTGCGGGTTTTGGACTGCAAGAGTGAATCCTGCCGGAAGGCCATGGCCGAAGCGCCGGAGCTTCTTGACGAGCTCTGCGCCCCCTGTGCCGAGCACTTTGCCGTGGTGCGGCGGGAACTTGACCGCAGATCCCTTGCCTACAAGGTGGACAAACGCCTCGTACGGGGTCTTGATTATTACACCCGCACAGCCTTTGAACTCCAGACGGACATGCTGGGCGCCCAGAGTTCCGTAGCGGGCGGCGGCCGCTATGATGGTCTGGTGAAGGCCCTGGGCGGACCGGACATTCCGGCCATCGGCTTTGCCATCGGTTTTGACCGTCTGGTGGAAGTCATTGCCCAGACCCGGCCTCCGGAAGAGGCAAGACCTGAAGTCTTTTTCATCCCCTTAGGCGAAAAGGCCATGGAAAAAGCCTTTGATTTCTGCATGCAGCTTGCCGAAAAAAAGATTGCCGCAGAAGCGGACTATTCGGGCCGCAGCCTGAAAGCCCTCATGAAGCGGGCCGACCGCCTGGCCGCGCCCAGGGTGGTGATCCTTGGAGAGACGGAACTTCAAAAAGGACTTGCCACCGTGAAAACCATGGCCTCAGGCGAGCAGGAAGATATCCCCCTCGAAAATCTCGTGGAAAGGCTTTCTCTTCCCTGAATAAAAAGGGACTGAAAACCCTCAGATTTTTTTAAAGTACATCCGTAACTATTCAGTAAATTTTCCCCTCTCCCTCTGGGAAAGGGGCCAGGGGTGAGAGAAGAGCGCTGTAAAAAGCATCTTATCCATTGACTTTTTCTAAAGATTTTAAAAGGCTGCCAAAGTCACAAGAGCCCTTTTCTGAATAATTACATACCTCCAACGCTTACGTTCATGAATCAAGGAGAGTTCCCGTGCCGGATATGCTTGGCGATATGAAAAGAACCCACCACCTCGCCAGCCTGGGCCGCCAGGATATGGGTGCAAGTGTGGTACTCATGGGATGGGTGCAGCGCAGAAGGGATCATGGCGGTGTGATTTTTGTGGACCTTCGGGACAGGGAAGGCATCACCCAGGTGGTCTTCAACCCCGAACGCAACCCGGAAGTCCATGCCAAGGCCCACGGCATCCGCAGCGAATTTGTCCTGGCCCTGCGGGGTACCGTGGTGGCGCGACCCGAAGGCATGGAAAATCCCAACCTCAAAACCGGCGCCATCGAGGTCATGGTGGATGAGCTGCGTATCCTCAACACCGCTGCCACGCCTCCCTTTCTCATTGAAGAAAACGTGGAGGTCTCCGAGACCATCCGGCTTCAGCACCGGCACCTGGATCTGCGCAGACCCCAGCTCCAGAGAAGCCTCATCACCCGGCACAAGACGGGTCAGGCCATTCGGAATTTTCTCAACACCCAGGGCTTTCTCGACATTGAAACTCCCTTTCTCACCCGCAGCACCCCCGAAGGCGCCAGAGATTATCTGGTTCCCAGCCGGGTAAACGCAGGCCAGTTTTACGCCCTGCCCCAGAGCCCCCAGCTTTTCAAGCAGCTGCTCATGATCGCAGGCTTTGACCGCTACTACCAGATCGTCAAATGCTTCCGGGATGAGGATCTGCGGGCCGACCGTCAGCCCGAGTTCACCCAGATTGACCTTGAAATGAGCTTTGTCACAGAAGAAGATGTCATGAGCATTGGCGAAGGTCTCGTATCCGCCGTCTTTAAAGAGGTTCTCGGCATGGAGCTTGCCACCCCCTTTGAGCGCATGGATTACGAAACCGCCATGGATCGCTACGGCCTCGATAAACCCGACCTGCGTTTTGGTTTAGAGCTTGTGGATCTCACCGCCATGATGGAGACGGTGGGCTTCAAGGTCTTTGCCGATGTGGCCAAAAAGGGTGGGATGATCAAGGCACTCAACGCCAAGGGCTGCGCCGAGTTCAGCCGCAAGGAAATCGATGACCTCACCGCTTTTGTGGCCATCTACCGGGCCAAGGGACTGGCCTGGATCAAGGTGAAGGAAGACGGTGAATGGCAGTCTCCCATCGCCAAGTTCTTCAGCGAGGAAGAAAAGGCCCGCATGGTGGAGCGTCTCCACATGGAGGCAGGCGACCTCATCTTTTTTGTGGCGGACACCCCCACTGTGGTCAACGAAGCCCTCGGCAACCTCCGCAACCACCTTGGCCGTAAACTGGGGCTTGTGGATGATGCCGTCTTCCGTTTTGTCTGGATTACCCGCTTTCCCATGTTCGAGTATGATGAAACGGAAAAACGTCTGGTGGCCCTGCACCACCCCTTCACCGCCCCTGAAGAGGCGGATTTTGCCAAACTGGACACAGCCCCCCTCAGTGCCAAATCCAGGGCCTATGACCTGGTGCTGAACGGCACGGAAGTGGGCGGGGGCTCCATCCGCATCCATCAGCCGGAAATGCAGCAGAAAATCTTTGACGTGCTGGGCCTTTCCCGCGAAGACTACGAGGACAAGTTCGGTTTCCTGGTGGACGCCTTGAGTTCCGGCGCACCTCCCCACGGCGGCATGGCCTTTGGCTTTGACCGGCTGGTGATGCTGCTCACCCGCCAGTCTTCCATCCGGGATGTGATCGCCTTCCCCAAAACCCAGAAGGCCGCCTGTCTGCTCACCGGAGCGCCCAGCAAACCCGCGCCCTCCCAGTTGCAGGAGTTGGGTGTGCAGGTTGTCGCCGAAACCTAAGGGATAAACCCCAAGCCCAAGGAGGACTGCATGTACATTGGCCGCATCATGCGTACGGATCTTGTTACCGTTCCGCCGGAAATGCCCCTGGCCGAGGCCAGGGAACTCATTGACCAGAAGGGCATTGAACACCTGCTGGTGGTGAACAGAGAAGGAAAACTGGTCGGCGTGGTCTCAGACCGGGATATCCGGCAGAACTGGGCCTCTTCCGCCACCACCCTTTCCAGCCATGAGCTGAACTATCTTCTCAGCAAGGTCACCATGGCCATGATCATGCGCAAGAAAATCGTGACCATCACCCCGGACACCACCATTGAACGGGCGGCCATGATCATCCAGGAAAAACGCATCGGCTCCCTGCCTGTCATGGAAAACGACCAACTTGTGGGTATCATCACCCGCACCGATGTCCTCAAGGTACTCCTGGATGCCATCGGCATTGCCGAAGGCTCCGTGCGTTTTCAGGTACTCATACGGGACCGCCTCGGCGCCCTTGCCGAAATCGCAAGAATTCTTTCCGCAGAAGGCATCAATATCCAGAGCCTCATCTCCTGGCCCATTGACGAGCATCCAGGGGTTTTCCAGCTTGTGATGCGGGTGGCGGCAAGGGATCTCGATGCTGCGGTAAAAAGCCTTGAGGCCGGTGGCTTTGCCGTTCTGACCCGCCATGTAAAGGATCTGACGCCTTACATTCCAAAGGCCTGACCTTTTTTGCTGCGGCCCTGGGGCCGCAGCAGCGTCACTCCCAAAAAAAGCCCAAATGCCCGGCGTTTCTTTTACCCGTGCATTCCACCCCGCAGGCATGTAAGGAAACACCGCTGCCACCCTCTCATGCTTTTTGTCCTTTTCCTGAGGTTCTGTCATGGTATATCTGCAACTGGTTGTCGGCCTGGCCCTGCTCATCAAAGGCGCGGAGCTCCTTGTCAATGGAGCTGTCAGCATTGCCCGCCGCTTCCAGGTTCCGAGCATCGTCATCGGTCTCACCATTGTGGCCCTCGGCACCTCCCTTCCCGAACTTTTTGTAAATATCTACGCCAGTCTGACCGACAATTCCGCCATTGCCGTGGGCAATGTCCTTGGCAGCAACATTGCCAACACCCTGCTCGTTCTGGGGCTTGCGGGGGCCATTTCTCCCCTCGCGGTTCAGCGGGGTACGGTCTGGGCGGAAATTCCCTTAAGCCTTCTGGGTGGTGTCATGCTCGCCGTTGCCGTGAACGATATGTTCTTTGACGGAGCGCCCATCAATCAGCTGACCCGCACCGACGGTCTGGCCTTTCTCGGTTTTTTTCTTATCTTTTCCTATTATTCCTATTCCCTTTCCCAATCCAAGGGCAATGAGCGCCTCACCCCCCCGAAGGAAGCCCGGTATACACCCTTAAAATCCTGGATTTACATGATCCTCGGCATGGTGGGGCTGGGCCTGGGCGGAGACTGGATTGTGGAATCTGCGGTACACATTGCAAGAGAAATCCAGATTTCAGAAGATGTGATCGGCCTCACCATCGTGGCCATCGGCACCTCCCTTCCCGAACTGGCCACCTCCGCCACCGCCGCCTGGAAAGGCAATGCCGCCATTGCTGTGGGGAATGTGGTGGGCTCCAACATCTTCAATATCTTTTTTGTCTTAGGTATCAGCGCCAGCATCAAAGCCCTGCCCTTTTCCATCACCAACAATGTGGACATCGCCGTTGTCATCCTCTCCAACGTCCTCCTTTTTATCTTCATGTTCGTTGGAAAACGCAGAGCCATTGACCGATGGGAGGGCGTTCTCATGGTGATTCTGTACGCCGCTTACATCGGCAGTCTTTTCATACGCAACGGAAGCCTTTAAAAAAAAGAGAACCTGTTTTCAAAAAAACAGGTTTGAAAAAAAGTCCTGATTCCGTTTTTTTTCGTTGACACTTCAGGATCAAAGCCGTATAAGTTGCCTCGTTCTGCTGCAAGGCGGAACGCTGCTCCCCAGTAGCTCAGTCGGCAGAGCAAGTGGCTGTTAACCACTGGGTCCGCGGTTCAAGTCCGTGCTGGGGAGCCAAATTGATAATCCCTGCACACTTTGGTGTGCAGTTGGTTTTTATACCCCCCTGTCCTTTTCGGCAGGGGGTTTTTTGTTTTTACCTCGCCTCCCCCCTTTCAGAAATTTCTTGTTTTCAGCATCAAATCCGTCTACTTTCAGCCATACGCATGCCATTCCCCCTATCCGCCATCTTCCTTCACCCCCCGCCACGGAGGCAGCCCATGCCCCTTTCCCCAAGGCCCCTCGGGGACCCTTCCCACAAGCCCCCACTCCCTTCCCCTCTCAAATCGCCACGGCCTGCTCATGAGCCAAAATCTGCTGTCTTGCAAACCTCCGTCCCTGGGACAGGGCCCAGCATGTGCCCACGCCTCCAACGCACAGAAAAAAACCGTGCGCACAGGACAAAAAAATCCCATCCTTCCGCCAATCCAGATGGAGATGGCCTTGGAAAGACACCAGAAAAGGAAAAATTCCATGCCCATTGACAATCCTCCCCCTCCCCATGGCTTCTGGACGGCAGATCCTGAAAAAAGCGACCTCTCGGCCAAGGCTTTTCAGGAACTGCGTGAAAGGGAAAAAACCTACAGAGATCTTTTTGACCATGCGCCCATCGGCATTTTCTGCTTAACCGCCCAGGGAATCCCCCTTTTCATGAATGCCGCCATGGCCCGCATCCTGGGGTTTTCATCCCCTGAGGCGGTGATAACCCATTCCACAGACCTGGGTGCCGTCTTCTGGCTGCAGCAGGAACAAAAGGAAAAAATCCTCCGCCATCTTCGGGAAACCGAAGCCATGCAACCTCTGGAGTATGTGCTGACCCGTGTGGATAACAGGCGCATCTGGGTATGCATGAATGCCCGCATGCGCAAAGGCCTCCATGGGGACGATTTTCTCATTGAAGGCTTTGCACGGGACATCACCGCCCGGAAAGACGCCGAACAAGCCCTTTTGCACCAATCCCGTCTGCAGCATCTGCTCATGGAAATCGCCGCAACCTACATCAACCTGCCCCTCGCCGACGTGGATGCTCACATTCAGAAATCCCTGGGAGATATGGCCTGCTTTGTTAACGCGGACAGGGCCTATATCTGCACCTATGATTTTGAAAAAAAAATCTGCACCAATACCCACGAGTGGTGCAGACAGGGCATAGAGCCCCAGATACACCACCTCCAGGCTGTTCCTTTTTCTTCCATGGAAGACTGGGTGGAAGCCCACGTCCAGGCACGCCCGATTCACATTCCTCTGGTTTCTGACCTGCCCCGCGGCGGAGCGCGGGATGTGCTGGAGCCCCAGGGAATCCAGAGCCTTCTCGCCATTCCCATGGTGCATATGCAGACCTGCCTCGGATTTATCGGCTTTGACTCCGTGCGCTCTCCCCATGCCTATTCCGGCACAGAACAACAGCTGCTCAGCCTCTTTGCCCAGATGCTCGTCAATGTGGGTCTGCGCAAAAAGGCCCAGGAAGACCAGAACCTTCTCCAGGCCCAACTTCTCCAGGCTCAGAAAATGGAATCCGTGGGGCGACTGGCCGGGGGCGTGGCCCATGATTTCAACAACATGCTCAGCGTCATCATCGGTCATGCGGAACTGGCCCTGGAAGATCTTCATCCGGAAAGCCCCCTTCGCAGCGATCTCACCCAGATTCAACAGGCGGCCCGCAGATCCGCAGATCTCACCCGCCAGCTCCTCGCCTTTGCCCGGAAACAGACGGCCATGCCCCAGGTGCTGGATCTCAACGAAACCGTCAGCGGCATGCTCAAAATGCTGCAACGGCTCATCGGTGAAAACATCCGCCTCCGATGGCTTCCCGAAGCCAATCTCTGGCCCGTGCTCATGGATCCGGGGCAGATCGACCAGATCCTCGCCAATCTCTGCGTCAATGCAAGGGATGCCATTGAAGGCACAGGTGAAATCACCATCCGCACCTGCAACGCCTCCTTTGATCCCACCCATGCGGCAAACCACAAGGGGTTTCTTCCTGGCGACTATGTGGTATTATCTGTCCATGACACGGGCTGCGGTATGGCTCCGGAAATCATCCCTCATCTCTTTGAGCCCTTTTTCACCACCAAGGCCGTGGGCAAGGGAACCGGGCTGGGCCTTGCCACCGTCTATGGCATTGTCAAACAAAATGAAGGCTATATCCAGGTTCACAGCACGCCGGGCAAGGGCTGCACCCTGGATATTTACCTGCCCCCCCACAGGGGCGAGACCTGGGCCCTGGATCGGGAAAAGCCCCGTCTTCTCACCGGCAGGCCCCATGAGACCATTCTGGTTGCAGAGGATGAACCCGCCATCCTCAAGATGACCCAGAGAATGCTGGAAAGCCTGGGATATACGGTGCTGGTGGCCTCCTCCCCGGAAAAGGCCCTGGAATCCCTCCAGAGCCATACGGATACACTGGATCTCCTCATCACGGATGTCATCATGCCGGGCATGAACGGCAGGGATCTTGCAGATATGCTTTCCCGCCTGCATCCGGGATTTAAAACCCTTTTCATATCAGGCTACACCGCGGATGTGATTGACAGGCACGGCGTTCTTGATGACGGCGTACACTTCATCCAGAAACCCTTCAGTCGCACGGATCTTGCCCACAAAGTCCGTGAGGTGCTCGATGAACCTTAAAGAGGATCCTGTTCCGTGCCCCCAAAGGATCTTCTCTCTGCAAAACCTGCCAATGCTTTAAAGAAAACCTGAAGCCTCTTTTTCGCACACTCAAGACGGATTTTCCCCTGCAAGGGAGCGAGCCTCCATGAAAAAATTGTCCGACCTTCTCCTCCGCCTTCCTCCCATCCTTCCCCTGGTCCTGATCATGGGGGTAGCGGTCTTTGTCGCAGGGGGCCTTTACCATTACAGGGCCTCCGCCACCATCCGAACGGCCATCGCCCAGCTTTCCTCGGAAAACACCCTGCGCATTGCCGATCATCTCCAGGCCTTTTTACATCTGCCCCGTCTTGTGAACGACATCAATGCCGACGGCCTTACCCAGGGGCTTTTACCCCCGGGCAACCAGAGTCTTCTTGAACAGCATTTCCGCAGGCAGGTTCAGCTGTTTTCCCAGGTCAGCAGTATTTACTTCGGCAATGCCCGGGGCGGCCTTGCCAATGGCGGTCGGGAGCCCGAAGGCCACAGCACCTATTTCATTGCAACGGATGATTTCTCCGCAGGCCCGTTCAGAAAGTACGCCGCAACCTGGGAAGGACTCCGGGGAGAGGTGATCGCCACAGTGCCCGACTTTGACGCCCGCACCCGGCCCTGGTACCTGAAAGCCCTTGAAAAGAAAGGCCATGCCTGGAGTGAAGTTTACATTCTCTTCACAGGAGACGCCATCGCCCTTTCCGCCAGCCGCCCGGTATGGGACAAAAAAGGAGACCTGCTCGGCGTGGTTTCCGTGGATATCTTCCTCTCCCATATCCGCGACTTTCTGCAGAAAATGCAGATCAGTAAAACCGGTGGCGCCTTTATCATGGAAAAATCCGGTTTTCTTGTGGCCGCCTCCCTTCCGGAAAGCCCCGTACTCCAGCACAAAGATGGAGAAAAGCCCGAAAGACTGCGGGGAACCGAAAGTCCCTGTGAACTGACCCGCAAAGCCAGCCAAGCCCTTTTCAGCCGATTCGGAGGCCTTGAAAACATCCGCACCATGGAAACCCTCACCCTTTCCGTGGGAAAAGAAAAATTTTTTCTTCAGGTTTCTCCCTTAAGGGAAAACAGCCATATCGACTGGCTGATCTGTGTGCTGGTTCCGGAGGCAGACTTCATGACCCCTGTGCTGAAGGCCCAGCACAACACCTTCTTCATTCTCAGCCTTGCCTTTATCCTCGCCCTTTTAACCAGTAAACTTCTCCGGGAAAGGGAGGCCAATTTCCGGAGCTTTTTTGACAGCACCACGGACCTTGTGGCCGTCACCCGTCCCGGAGGACGCATCCTTTTCACCAACAAGGCCCTGCGCAGACATCTGGGCTATTCCGCTCAGGAATGCCATGGCATGCATATTATTGATCTTTACGCCAAAGACAGGCGTGAAGAAGCCAGACAGACCCTTAAAGCCATCCTGGATGGCGACAAGGAAATCTGCACTCTCCCCCTTGCCCGCAAAGACGGAAGCCTGTTCTATGCCGAGGCCCGGCTCTGGCGGGGACGGTGGAACGGCAAGGAATGTATTTTCGGCATTGCCAAAGATATCCGCATCCAGATGGCGGCTCAGGAACGCTTTGAAAGTATTTTCCGCAACAATCCCGCCCTCATGTCCCTGGCCACTCTGCCCGAACGACGCATGGTGGACGTCAATGGGGCATTTCTCGAAACTCTGGGATACACCCGGGAGGAAGTCATCGGAAAAACGCCTTCGGACTTGTCCCTTTTTCCTTATCCGGACCAGCAGTCCCGACTGGTGGAGCGCCTTTTTGCGGAAAACCGCGTGAGCAATACGGAAATCCAGCTTAAGACCAAACATGGCGACATACGCTATGGTATCTTTTCCGGAGAAATACTCGGCAACGGAGACACCTCCTACCTTCTCAGCGTGATGATTGACATCAGTGATCGTAAGGAAGCCGAAATGGCCCTGAATCAGTCCAGGGATATCCTGGAAAAAACCAACCTCGCCCTGGAAGCCTCCATCGCCCAGGCACTGGAGATGACCCGGCAGGCCGAAAAGGCCAATAAGGCCAAAAGCGCCTTTCTCGCCCACATGAGCCATGAAATCCGCACGCCCATGAACGGCGTCATCGGCATGACAAGCCTCCTTCTCGGCACCCGGATGACGTCAAAACAGCGCCATTACGCAGAAAGCGTGCGCACCAGCGCCGAAGCCCTTCTGGAGATCATCAACGATATTCTGGATCTCTCCAAGATCGAAGCCGGAAAACTCGATCTGGAAACCCTCGATTTCAACCTTGAAGAACTCCTGCAGAGTTTCATCAGATCCATGGAAGTACAAGCCCACAAAAAAGGGCTGCGCTTTCTCTGCGCACGGAATCCGGACGTTCCCACCCTGCTCCGGGGAGATCCCGGAAGGCTGCGTCAGATCCTCACCAACCTCGCAGGAAACGCCATCAAGTTCACCCCCCAGGGTGAGGTTGCCATCCATATCCGCGTGGAGCGGGAAGACAAGGACACCGTTCTTCTGCGCTTTGGAGTCCGGGACACAGGCATCGGCATTCCGGAAAAGAAAATTCCCCTTGTCTTTGATAAGTTCACCCAGGCAGACACAGCCATCACAAGGCAATATGGAGGAACGGGTCTGGGCCTTGCCATCGCAAAACAGCTGACCCGGCTCATGGGCGGAGAGATCGGGCTTGAAAGCCAGGAAGGTAAAGGATCGGAATTCTGGTTTACCGCACTCCTGGCGAGACAAACTCCGGATAGCACGCATCCGGTTTCACGGGAAAATGCTGTGCCTGCTTCCCGTCCGGCCCTGCGCTACACCCCCAAAACCCGGGTTCTTCTCGTGGAGGACAATTTCATCAACCAACAGGTGGCCAAGGGGTTTCTGGATACCCTGGGGCTTTCCGTCATCACGGTGACCCATGGCGAGGAAGCCCTGGCAGCCCTCCGGGATTTTCCTTACGACCTGGTGCTCATGGATGTCCAGATGCCTGTCATGGATGGTCTTGAAGCCACAAGACGTCTCAGGGATCCGGCTTCCGGCGTGCTCAACCCCCAGATTCCGGTCATCGCCATGACCGCCCACGCCATGCAGGAGGATCGGAAAAGATGCCTGGATGCGGGCATGAACGATTATGTGACCAAACCCCTTTCCCCTGAGGCTCTCACCCAGGCTCTGGCCCGGTGGCTTCCGCCTGCTCCGGACACGCCTTCCATGGCACGGCCTGCGGAAAAGAAACATCCGCATGCATCCTCCCAGGAAAACCAGATCTGGAATCCGCGCATACTCTCAGATTTTTTCCAGGGAGACCGGGAGCTCATGGAGGTGATTCTCGATGAGTTTCTCAGCACCGTATCCGTGCAGCTTGAAACCCTGGAGGCCTTGATCCGGCAAGGGGATCTGGCCACGGTGCAGATGGAAACCCACAGCCTGAAAAGCGTATCCGCTCATATGGGGGCGGAAGCCTTTTCCTGGGCGGCCCTTCAGATGGAAACCGCGGCAAAGGCGGAAAACCTGGAAGCCGCCCGCCTCTGTCTGCCCACTCTCAGAAAACAGCTGGATGCCTTCCGCAAGGCCATGGGCAAGGCCTGAACAAGGATTTTTTTTCTTAAGAGTGCGGGAAGAAGCCCCCAGAATCCAAAACAGATTTTTCATGAACCCATGCCCCTTCCGGGTCCAGGCAAAGGAGTCCCATGGAAAAAAAACACCCCCTCCCCCAAGGCTCCGAGGCCCCCGAACCGAAGATCCACTGGGATATCTACCGGATTCTCTTTGAAGAAGCTCCGGACAGCATGTTCATGGCCGACCCCCAGGGCAGACTCATCGCCGTTAACGCCAGTGTCACAGCCCTTACGGGGTATGCAGCCCATGAAATTCTGGGAATGCGCATCCAGGATCTCATTCACCCGGAGGATCTCATCAGAAACCCCACACCCGCACAGGATCTGGCCCAGGGCAGGATCATCACCCGGGAAAGGCGGCTCATACGCAAAGACGGCAGCCTCGTCTGGGTGGAAAACCGGGTCCGCATGCTGCCCGACGGCAATCTTCTCGGCATCACCCTGAACATCAGCGACCGCAAACAGGTGGAAAAGGCACTTTCCACCACCAAAGACCAGCTTTCGGAAGCCACGCGTCAAAAACGGGATGCATATACCCAGGCGGAAGAAAGCCGGGCCAGACTCATCGCCATCCTGGAAAGCACCAGTGATCTTGTTTCCACAGCAACACCCGACGGCCGCCTCACCTATCTCAACCAGGCAGGCCGTCGCATGGCAGGCTGGGGGCAGGACGAAAGCCTGGATCAGAAAACCATTGCAGACCTCCATCCCGCCTGGGCTCTGGAAAAAATCCGCAAAGAGGGCATCACAACCGCCACGCGAAAGGGAAACTGGGAAGGAGAAACGGCTGTTTACCATCGGGAAGGACGGGAAATTCCCGTGTCTCAGGTCATCCTTGCCCATCGGGGAAAGGATGGCAGGCTCCATTATCTTTCCACCATCATGCGCAACATCAGCGAGCGGAAACGCACGGAAGAAGCCTTACGTAAAAGCGAAAACCTGCTCAGCAGCATCTACCGCGCAGCGCCCACAGGAATCGGGATGGTGAGCAACCGTACCCTCATGACCATCAATGACAGGGTCTGCGAAATGACAGGGTATACACGGGAAGAACTCATCGGTCAGAGTTCCCGTTTTCTCTATCCCAGTGATGCGGATTTTGAGCGCGTGGGCGTGGATAAGTACGAGCAGATTCACAAAACCGGAACTGGCACCGTGGAAACCCGCTGGCAACGTAAGGATGGAACCATTCTCGAGGTTCTTCTCAGCTCAACCCCCATTCATCCCCAGGATCTCAGCGCAGGCGTGACCTTCACCGCCCTGGATATCACAGAGC
>Ga0265295_1000342_pt1 | contig 94693 bp, 91 predicted proteins | sample Munlansysbiofilm_FD_192503 | JGI IMG/M metagenome (GOLD analysis project Ga0265295, IMG submission 192503) | Leachate microbial communities from a municipal landfill in Southern Ontario, Canada - Methane capture system biofilm | ecosystem: Engineered > Solid waste > Landfill > Unclassified ... | reverse complement strand
GTCGACCTGTTTGTGGTCTTTGACGTGAATCATGGTAGTCCCTCGCAAAGCATTGGAATTGTTAAGGAATATACCATAGATCACGTCCCGGCGCAAGAAAAAAATTGCAAATAATCTAATGATTTAAGCTAGTTATCAGACCTTCTCTTTTTGCGGTGGCATCAATATTGATGCCATTTTGTCCCAGTCTTATGGCATTGTCCCAATAATGCAAATGCTGATGGTTGAAATAAAACAGGCAGCTATGCGCGCAGATGAAACCCAACAGGCTATTTAAGTATCTTAAATTAAAGCAGAAAATAAAATCGACGTTTTGACGTATACCTAAACGTATACCAAAACGGGCCGCCGTCCCCCTGTGCGCCATAAAAAAAGCCGGGATCAAGTCCCGGCATCGGTGGGGGTGGGCGGTTAGTCGGTAAACTCAACCTCCATGTCTCGCTCGGCATCGGTGGCGAGGTCGTTACACGCTCTATCAATGGCGACCTCCAGACGTTCGAGCGCCTCGGCTACATGGCCGGGGGTGCCGCCCGCCGCTGTGACGGATTCCTTCGTGGCGCGGGCGGCATGATACCGCAGATGATCGCGCAAGGCGCACAGACGGGCATGGAGGATCACGTCGGCATCGGAGCGCAGCAGCCACTTACGATCTTCCTTGCGGGCCTGGAGTTCGAGCAGCCGGTTTTTCAGCTGGAGGTTGCGGACGGTTTCGGCCTCTCGATCAGGGGAGCCTCCAGGGATCGTCCCGCCGTTGAGTTCACGCAGGTAGGCAAGCAGCCGGTCCAGTCGGACGCTCTTGTCTTTCTCGCAGAGGCCATGCTTCGCCGCGTCTTCGTAGAATTTCGAGCGACCGACAGGCCAGCCGCCGGGGTCAACGAGTTCGTCGAATGCCTGCTTTCGGGTTTCGAATATCTTCATGCGCTTGGGTCCTTTCGGGGGTTCCTGTGAACAAGGGAGCCAAGGCCCCGGTTTCTGACCCCACAAATTTTTTAATTTTCCGTGGAATATTGGAAAACCTATTTTGCTTTCTTTAGTAAAATGCCGGGGTTTATCCCCCCGGCTTGTGAGTGCTTCGGGCATGGACAGCCAGCAACAGGGCATCGGCTTTGCCGTGGTCTTTCCTCCGTGACAAATCGACGCCAGGGAACAGCCGCCTTGCCACTGCCAGGGATCGCGCTTTCGGGTCCGGTCCATCAGACGGAACAATCAGCCCTTTCTGCCAGCACTGGGGGGTGGGTAGGGTGTAGGGGATGGACAGCGCCGCCAGCAGCCCCTGCCAGGTGCCGAAATTCACGCCAAAAGAGAACACGCTGCTCACTCCCTGCCCCGGTCGAGACGCGACACGCTCCAGGGCGCACAGCCTGACGTCATGCCCTACCAGCCAGCCCCGCAGCAAGTCAGCCGCCGCAACGGGATCACCCGGCCAATCTTCAACGAGGGCCACGTCGTCAGCGAGCAGGGCCACAGCCCCCGATGCGCCGGGGTCGATTCCGATATAAGCCGCCGATCTCATCGAATGACCAGCCTTTCCCCCTGACTGAGTCGCCATCCGGCAACAAGTTCACCCCCTTTGAGCGCCGTGAGGATCGCCTTTTTATCGGGCCGGTGGCTCTCGGGGATCGTCACCACGAAATGGGCCGGGGTCTGGCTTTCATCGGTGGGGATCGCTGCCGGCGGGTTCTTCTGGAGGCGCAGCCGGAAACGGGAGGTCTCCAGACTATCCCGCCCCGCCGCCCGCAACGCCGTCTCCAGGAACCTTCGTTCAAGTTCACCAGCCTCTATCACCTGATGAACGAAGAACTGTTACGGGAATGCTTTCAGCGGCTGCGGAAAGACGCCGCTGCGGGCATTGACGACCTGACCAAGGAGCAGTATGCCGAAAACTTCGACGCCAATCTATCAAATCTGATAGAACGGCTTCACCGGATGGCATACCGCCCGCAACCTGTCCGACGGGTGTACATACCCAAACCGGGCAGCGACCAACCACGCCCCTTGGGGATACCATGCTTTGAAGACAAACTGGTGCAGGCGGGACTGGTGCGGATACTGGAATCAGTCATTGAGCAGGATTTCATAGAAGACTCCTATGGCTTCCGTCCTGGCAGGAGCTGTCACCAGGCGCTCAGAGCATTGGGTGAAACCGTTGAGACCAAACCGATCAATCACATAGTTGAAGCAGATATCAAAGGCTTCTTCAATCATGTGAATCAGGAATGGCTGATGAAATTCCTGGCACATCGGATTGGGGACCAGCGGGTTCAGCGCATGGTCAAGCGATTCCTCAAGGCCGGGGTTTCAGAAGACGGGATGGTAACGGTCAGCGACGAAGGGACTCCTCAAGGAGGGGTTATCTCCCCCCTGCTCGCCAACATCTATCTTCATTACACCCTTGACCTCTGGTTTGAGAAGGTGGTCCGGAAGAACTGCGCTGGCTATGCTCGGATGATCCGGTATTGTGATGACTTCGTTGTCTGCTTTCAGTACCAAGCAGATGCGGAGAAATTTCGCCGGGAACTGGGGAAGCGGCTGGAGAAATTCGGGCTGGAAGTAGAACCAACGAAGACCAGGGTGGTAGCGTTTGGGCGCTATGCTGTGCAAAACGCCAAGGTACGGGGGAAAAGACCAGATACCTTCGACTTCCTGGGATTTACCCACTACTGCGGCACAAGGAAAAATGGCACCGGGTTTCGGGTAAAACGGGTAACCGCACGCAAGAAGTTCACCGCCAAGTTGAAAGTCTTCAAGGAGTGGCTGAAGAAAGCCAGGACCAAGAAGACGGCAGAAATATGGGAGACAACCACCGCTAAGCTGCGAGGGCACTATGCCTACTATGGAGTTACTGACAACTCACCTGGAATCAGTAGATTTGCCAGGGAGGTGAGGCGACTCCTGTTTAAGTGGCTTAATCGGCGCGGCAAAAGGGGTTGTATCACCTGGCAAAAGTTCTGCGAAATGCTGAAGCGGTTCCCCTTGCCTGCGCCCCGAATCAAGGTCAGCATGTACCAGATCTCTGCGAATTGACCATGTGAAGAGCCGTGTGCGTAAATAGCGCCAGCACGGTTCTGTGAGGGGCTGAAGCCAACTGCTGTATGGTTGAAATAATGTGGCACCGCCGGGAAACCAGGCGGCAACGGAGAAAACAAACATCAACCTGTAGCAACGGGAGAAATCAGTCTACTCGACAATGTCAGCAGCCCATGGCCGCAGGGAGTCGGGCAACAGGGAAAAGTCGAACGGTTCGACCGGGTGCAATCCATCCGGCAACGGGATGGGGTCGCTTTGGCTCTCTGGTTTCGCCTGTGCCGGGTTTTCTGCCGGGGGTCTAGGGGTAGGTATGGCCCTTTTGACCGGCGGAAACATGGCTGCCGCTTCTGCGATAATTTCTGGGTCTGCCGAAAGTCGGTAGGTCATTGTCCGCCCCCTACCCGCCGGGAAAGTGCCGACAGTTCCCGCCAGACCATGCGCAGATTCAGACGCACAAGCGCTTGAGGTGGGATGTCGTCCCGGTCGTCGCCATCGCCGCCGCTGAGGATCATCAACGGGATCATGGCAAACTCGATCTTCAGCAGGTCGTCCCAGGTGATTTCACTTGATTTTTCGGGTGGTTGCGGTGATAATGGGTACACCATTTCTGATCCCCCTCCCCCCGCCCCGGCCGGGGTTTCGTTTTTGTTCATGGCTCAGCCCTCCGTTCCTGTCTCGATCAGACGCAAGATTTCCGATTCGCGCCAACAGGTAGTCCGGGGCCTAAGTTTTACTGGCTGGGGGTATCGTCCCGCCTTGACTCCCGCCCACAGCGATGCTCTACCGATGGGCAAGATGTTTAAAACTTCGCGCTCTCTTAGAAGTCGGTCCGGTCTGGGGTGGGGTGCTTGGTTATTCATGTGGCCTCCATCGTCAAGGGTTTTCGTCGCGACGTGGTGACACACTACGGGACGAGGTTTGTCCCGGTCAATCTGGAATTGTCTTTCAGAAACAGGTATTTAGGTAATTTTCAGAGGGCAAAAATTACCAATTTTTCCGGCGGGATTTCGGGGATTTACAGGGTGGGAAAATGAGGTAGGGTTTTGCCGACCAGTCGGGCATGGGCCTTGATAATCTTTTCTCGGTCTGGTCTGCGAAAGGTGCCATCTTCCAGTAGTCGAAAAATGGTAGGTTCGTATTCATCCATGAGGATGGTCAAGTTCTGCATCGGGTCGGTTAGGTGCTCCGGTATGCGTTCCTTGAGCGTATAGAGTTTCCATTCTTGGGCTATCGTGCCGGGCTTTAAGGGTTGCTTGACGTCGGAAACATCCTGACGATTAAACCCGGCGACAGTGTGCGCCGTGACGGGGAGCGCCGAAACGATCACAGCGGCGATTCTGGCAGGTAGCCCCATCGTGTAACACAGAAAATTCATGTGGTGCATCGCGTCAACGATCCTTGACACTCTCAGCCGCCTTTCCCGCGCCTGGGTCGGTGCATCAAAGGCTTCATCAATGGACGCTTGCCCGTCCATCAAGAATTTGGCAGAACGTCGGGCCAAGGCACCATGCGCCCATATCGGCAGACTAAAGCCGCGCTGCCAGCTAACATCTATCGCTTCCAGCGCCGCCAGGGGATCGCCCTCTTCATGGCGAGTCTTGAGCCAGACCAGCACGGAAACGGTACTTAGCAGCCCTTCGATTGACGATGTTACTTTGGTTTCGGCGACAGGGTGGGCCTGTGCCTCCAGGCAAAGTTCTTCAAGGCGGGAAAGGTCGGCATCCATCGTCAGCACTCCCTCTGTGCGTCCCCCTAGAAAGTTCCCGCCAGGCCGGGGAGGGAGTCCCGGCTTTTCGCCCCGTCGGGCTAGGCGGGTGTTCGGTGAAGGGGTGCCAGGGGCAGGGGGCATCAACCCCTTTTCGGTGGCCTGATCCTATCCCCTGGCTGGAGGTGGGCGTCGTCCGTCTGCGGTGCCTGCATAAGCGTGAACCGCCTTCCAAAGCCCATCATGCAGACGGTGGCCTCGCGCCCAAAAGGGTCAATCGTCGGAGAACGTCACAGCGCCTACCTTGTTCCCGTTCAGGTCCCGCAAGGTGATAGGCTCCGCCCGCTCCGGGTCAATAGCCAGCACGCGCCGCGCCGCTTCCCCCAGGATGCGAGAAAGCTCCTCCATCGGCCCGCCGTCCTCGAAGGCCGCGTTATCCATGCTGATGATGATTTGTGCTTTCATGGTTCCCTCCCTTTTCGTTATGGGCCTCTTCGCCCGGTGGTCAATCCTCGATAAACTCCAGCCGCCCCAATTCCCTCCCGGCATCATCGAAGAGGGTTACAGGGGGGTTCCGCTGCATAACCTCAACAGCCGACAGGGGCCGCAGGTCGAGACCCAGCACTTGCCGCGCCGCGTCCCGTAGAACGTCAGCAAGGACCTCCTGGGGGTAAAACTGGAAACACGGTCGGCTTAGATCGACGGAGAACAGCGCCCTCATGCCTTCCCCCCTTTGCGTCGAAGGGGGATCACTTGCGCCCCCGCTTTCAGGCCGTCCAGATAGTCAGCCCAGGTTTGCATCATCTTTTTTCGCTCGGCAAGGTGGGAGGTCCGGTTGTAGGTGCGCCCGTTCGGATCGCGGACGGCGTGGGCTAACTGGTGTTCGATGAAGTCGGGGCGTACCTGCAAAACCTCGTCAAGGATCGTCCTTGCCATCGCCCGGAAACCGTGGGGCGTCATCATTCCCTTTTCGTAGCCCATGCGCCTGAGTGCTGCCTGTAACGCCATATCCGACATGGGTTTGGTCACTGATCGCGCACAAGGGAAAACATAGCGCCCGGTCCCGGTCATGGGGTGTATCTCCTTGAGGATCGCCACAGCCTGACGACTCAGCGGGACAATGTGCGGCATCTTCATTTTCATCTTTTCTGCCGGGATCGACCACAAGTCTTTTTCAAGGTCGATTTCCTCCCACTCGGCTTTTCGGAGTTCCCCAGGCCGGACGAAGACCAGCGGTGCCAATCGCAGAGCGCAGCGCACCACGAAAGACCCCTCGAAAGCATCAATGGCTCGGAGAAGTTCAGCCACTTTGGGGGGGTCGGTAATGGCTGGAAGGTGTTTTTTTTGCGCCGTGGTCAGCGCTCCCCGCAGGTCAGCCGCAACGTCACGGCTTGCCCGCCCGGTGGCAATGGCATACCGAAAAATTTGTCCGCAGATAGAACGGACCCTGTGAGCGCTTTTGACGATCCCCCGCTCCTCCATCCGCCGTAAGACCTTGAGCAGTTCCGGGGCGTCAACCTCGGCAACGGGGGTCTTCCCGATCCAGGGGAAGACATTTTTTTCAAGCAGCTTGGTCACAACCTCGGTATTTGCTTCAGACCAGCCGGGGCTTACCTTGCCGATCCATTCACGCGACACCACTTCAAAGTTGTTGGCTCTGAGTTCCGCCTTGGCCGCTGTGACCGCTTTGCGGTGCTGGCCTGGGTCAATGCCGCTTTCAATCATCCGCAGCGCCTCAGATCGCTTGTCCCTGGCGTCGGCAAGAGAGGTGGCCGGGTAAGTGCCAAAGCCCAGCATGTTCCGCTTCCCCTCGAAGGTGTACCGGAAACGCCACAGCTTAGCGCCTGACGTTTTGACCAGCAGGGACAACCCGCCGCCGTCAGCCAGCGTCAAATCTTTCCCCGCAGCCTTGGCGGTCCTGATTCTGGTATCGGTCAGCGGAGCGGCTATCTTTGGCATACTCCCTCCTTTTTGGTATACGCACCTTGTCGTGGTGTCTGGTATACCTCCCGGTATACCAATGGGAGGTGGTTTTAGGTATACCAAGCCGGACGGGACTAGACAAGAAGAAACAGAAAAACCCGCCTAAGTAGCGGGTTTCCTGTACGTCTATGGACTGTGTTAGATTGTTAATGGCGGGAGCAGATGAGAATCGAACTCACCAGGGACGGGATACGCCCCCCTCCGGTTTTGAAGACCGGGAGCGTCACCAGACTACTTCCTGCTCCCATTTAAAGGAAGTCGCGTGAAAATAGCATATTCATCCGTGAAAGACAACCTTGCATTAGGCGCATTCGACGCAGTTGCGGCCGTTGTTTTTGGCCCGGTAGAGGGCCTGGTCGGCGCGGCCGATGAGGGTTTCGCGCGGTTCGCCTTTTTGCAGTTCGGCGACGCCGAAACTGGCGGTGACCTGGGGCATGGGGGTGAAGGGACAGTCGGCGATGGCAACGCGCAATTTTTCGGCGCACTCTCGTCCGGCTGCAAGGGGAGAGTTGGGGAGCATGACGAGGAATTCTTCGCCTCCCCAGCGGGCGACGGCGTCGCAGGAGCGTAGGCTGGAAAGCAGGCGTTGGGCCAGTTCGCGGAGAACGTCGTCGCCGACCTGATGGCCGCGGGTGTCGTTGATTTGTTTGAAATGGTCGATATCGAGGAGGATGACGGAGAGAGGAGTAGCGTAGCGTTGCGCGCGGACGATTTCGGTGTCGAGCAGACAACCAAGCTTGAGGCGGTTAAAGAGGCCGGTAAGGACGTCGGTGGCCGCCTGTTTTTCGAGGGCCTGGTTGACTTCGTGCAGTTGCTCCTCCAGGCGCCGTTTTTCCCGCAGGGCGAGGATCATGCTGTTGAAGGCAGCGGAGAAGTCGCCGAGAAAGTGAACCTGCTGGTTGAGATCTCCGGTCGCAACCTGCTCGGTCTGCCAGATGAGGTGTTTGAGGTCGGCCTGTAGCGCCTTCAGGGGCATGGCCAGGATATTGTTGCGGGCAGCGCTTGCGGAAAGGTCACCGTCGGCCAGGCGAGTGGCATAGCCCTGGCTCTCATCGAGCATAGCGAGGAATTGACTGAGGCGTTCGACGATGCCGGCCAGTTCGGGGTCTTCGGGCTTCGCGTCGACGAAACTTGCGCACAGCCCTTGTCGGGGAAAGCCCCTTCGCAGGGCGCCGGCGAGAGTTTCGTCGAGGCGGCGCAGGATCGCCAGGGCCGATTTTTCCATCAGAGAGCTTTTACCTCAAAGCGGCAGGTGCGGTCACCGGTGGCCCAGCAATCGATTTCCCGGGCTGCGAAGGGACGACCGACGTATTCCTCGAAGATCCCGGCGATGAAGCCTTCATCATAATCGCAGACGGTCTCGCCGAGGATCGGGAGGCCGGAGCAGTCGAGGTCCTCGGAGACGGTAAGGCTAAAGGTCAGGTGTTCGCGGTCGGCCTCTTCGATCCGCAAAATGCCGATCTTCAGTTCGATCAGCTTCTGTTTGAGGACGGCGATGAAGGCGTCGAGATCAAGGTGGGTATCGAGCAGATTTAGGCAGAACTGGCGTCCGGCGAGATGCCCGGCCTTGATGAAGAGTTCCTTGGTCTTCTCCAGGCCAAACTCCTTGGAGAGGGTGTCTTTGAAGGTGAAGACCATGAGCCGGTAGACGGCCAAGGAGACGCTGTCTCCGAGATTGGGCCGTCCGATTTTCAGGTCGCCCAGATCGTCCCAGTGGAAATCGTAGATTTGTGTGTCGTTGCCCATTTTCATCGTGCCGGTGTCTCCAGAGTCGGCGTGCTGACGCGCTTCAGCAGTTCGGCGCGGCATTCACTCAGTTTGCTTTTGATGCGCGCACGGTTTTCAGCGCCGACGCGCAGCAGGATCTTCTGTCCCGAACTGCGTCTTTCCAGCTCGGCGTCGGCATACTGGTAGAGGATTTTGGGGCGCTGGAGACGGATCGGTTCCGCCGGTTCCGGCGTCGCCAGCAGGTGGTCGATGACGGCAATCAGGCGATCATTGAAATAGGAATCGGGCTTGCCAAGATTTTCATAGGCTTTTTGAAATTCGGGATAGAGACGGGCGTAGAGATTGACCAGTTCACGGCTGTCGAAGGACTCGGCCAACTCGACGAAGGAAGTATAGCGTAGGGCGTTTGCGGGATGAATGCTTTCTTCTTCAAGGGTTCCCTGGACCTGAAAGGAACCGGGAGCGCCCTTGACCGGCAGTTGTTTGCGTGGCAAATCCCTGTTGGTGAGGTTGTCAATGGTGACGACGAAACGCGGGATAAAGTTTTCAAGAATCAGGAGTTTGGATTTTTCTCCCGGTCCTCCCAGCAAGGTCAGCAGGCGCGTTCTGAGAGTGTCGGCATCCTCCGTTGCCGCGGTCGCGGCGGGCTCGATTTCGCCCTCCCGGGTTTCAGGCGCTTGTTCCGGCGCGGTTTCCGGAGTCGGGATCAGAGGGTAGTGGGGGGCAGTGGAGACGGGGTCTGCGACCGGCGCCGTGATCGGGGCGACAACCGCAGTTTCCTGCTGGAGTTTATGTGGAGCGAAGAAAAGGAAGATCGCCCCGAGCAGGGCGGCGAGCAGGGCGGCGGGAACAAGGACAGACTTTTTCATGGGGATCCCCCGTGCTAATGACCGGAATTCTTAACGGTCATACTAGCACAGGCGGGGGGGATGAGAGCAAGCCAAGAGGCGATTTTTCCTACTTGTGGACGAGGTCGAGTGTTCCGCGGAACTTAGGTCGGCTGTTGCGCAGCAGACGCCCGAGAAAGAGCGGGCAGCTGTCGTAGTCTTCCGTTTCGCAGTAGCAATGCTGCAACGAGGCCCGAGGGCTGGTGGCGCAGCTTGGTTTGCCGTCTTCAGGAGAGAGGCTGAAGAAAGGGCACTTCTCTTCGATCATGATCAGGTTCTCGGCGGTCGTTTGATTCATGGTGGATTCTCCTTTGGTTGCGATGCATTTGAGACGGTACTTTAGGACGGAATTGTTTGCGGCAAGTTAGAAGGATGCGAGATTTTCGTCGTCACCCCCAGGGAGGTGTCTCTTCCCCCCATCAATTTCTAACACTTCTCTCACCGGGAATTAAAGGAGAGCGCCTAGCCTTCGGCCAAACTCGAATCAAGGAGATGAATCATGGAAGTCTGGAAAATGACGGAGCCGGTGGGAACGGTAGCGAAAGGCTGGTTGCGGGCATGGTTGCCGGGGCGAATGACACGGCCTGCGGCGGCGCGGGACGAGCGGGTCTGGGCGCGGCGCCTCGCGGCCATGCATGCTGAATGCGAGAGCTTGCGGGGACGGATGGATCGAGGGCGTTACTCGGCGTAGATCATTTTGCGGGTCATGCCGCCGTCGACGACGAAGTTCTGGCCGGTGATGAAGCCCGCTTCGGGGCCGAGGAGAAAGGCGGCGAGGGCGGCGATGTCCTTGGGCAGGCCGACCCGGCCAACGGGATGCTGGGCGCGGTCGGCGTCGCTGTGGCTGACCGGGCGACGGGCCGAGGGTTTTTGCATGTCGCCGGTTTCGATCCATCCCGGCGAGATGCAGTTGACCCGCACTTCGGGGCCGAGGCTAAGGGCCATCGCGTGGGTCAGGGCGACCACTCCCCCCTTGCTCGCGGCGTAGGCTTCGCACTCCGCTTCCGATTGCAGGGCGCGGGTCGAGGCGATGTTGACCACGGCCCCGTTGCCGGCGGCGCGCAGCAGGGGGAGAGCCTCGCGGGTGACGAGGAAGGGGCCGGTCAGGTTGACCGCCAGCATCCGGTTCCAGTCGTCGAGGGACAACGCTTCGAGGGGGCCGGAATGGGCATGGGCGAGGGCGGCGTTGTTGACCAGCCCGGAAAGGCCGCCGAAGCGGCGGTGGATCTCTTCGCAGCAACGGCGCACCGAGTTTTCGTCGGCGACGTCGGCGACCACCGTCAGCAGGCTCGGCGATGCCGGTTCCCTTTCGAGAAAGGCGCAGGCCTCGCCGTCGATATCGGCGGCGACCACGTTGGCACCCCGGGACAGCAGATAGCGCACGATCCCCTGGCCGATGCCCTGGGCGCCGCCGGTAACGAGAATGGTCCTGCCGCTGAAATCCGCCATCATTTATCCTCCCGAATCGGCTAAAAGCGGGAATTTACGGGATAAGCTTGACATCGTCGAGCATTCGCTGCTACTGTGCACCATATCAAACGCAGTTCCCGGATGACAACGAAAAGCTCGTAAGCCCTGGAATCCCTCCGGGGTTTTTGTTTTTTTGGAACGCATGGAAGACACAAGGACATACATGGATTTCAGCACATTCGCCTTTCACCCCCAGGTCGCCGCAGGCATCGCCGCCGCCGGTTACCGGACCCCCACCCCCATTCAGGCCCAGGCCATTCCGGCGGTCATGGCCGGACGCGACGTCATGGGCCTGGCCCAGACCGGCACCGGCAAAACCGCCGCCTTCGCCCTGCCCATTCTCCACCGGCTGCTCTCCGGGCCGCGCGGCGGGGTGCGGGCGCTGGTCATCGCCCCGACCCGCGAACTGGCCGAGCAGATTCACGACAACATCACGACCCTTGGCGCCCGCACCGGTCTGCGCGGCATGACCATCTACGGCGGCGTCGGCATCAATCCGCAGATCGCCAAGCTGAAAAAGGGGGTCGAAATCGTCGTCGCCTGCCCCGGCCGCCTGCAGGATCACCTCGATCAAGGGACCATCGATCTTTCCGCCTTGGAAGTGCTGGTCCTCGACGAAGCGGATCAGATGTTCGACATGGGCTTCTTCCCGGCGATCCGCAAGATTCTCAAGCGCCTGCCCGCGCAGCGGCAGACCCTGCTCTTTTCGGCGACCATGCCCGACGCGATTCGCGGCCTGGCGCAGGATGTGCTGACCGATCCAGTGACGGTCCAGGTCGGCACCACCGCTCCGGCGGTGACCGTCAGCCATGCCCTCTATCCGGTGGCGCAGCATCTCAAGACGCCCCTTCTGCTCGAACTGCTGCGGCATACCGATACCGGATCGGTGCTGGTATTCACTCGTACCAAGCATCGCGCCAAGCGCCTCGGCGAGCAGTTGGGCAAGGCCGGCCACCGGGCCGCCTCTCTCCAGGGGAATCTCTCCCAGAACCGGCGCCAGGAGGCTCTCGACGGTTTCCGTGACGGCACTTTTCAGGTGCTGGTGGCGACCGACATCGCCGCCCGGGGAATCGACGTGAGCCAGGTTTCCCACGTCATTAACTACGATATCCCCGACACCACCGAAGCTTACGTCCATCGCATCGGCCGCACCGGTCGCGCCGCCCGTACCGGCGATGCCTTCACCCTGGTGACGACGGAAGATGCCGTCATGGTGCGCGCCATCGAGCGGGTGCTCGGCAAGCCCCTGGAGCAGCGCAAGCTCGACGGTTTTGATTACAGCGTTCCAGCTCCGGTCAAGGATCGTGAGTTCGCCCGACCCCCGCGCCAGCCTTCCCGGCCCAAGGCCAAGAGTAAGGCTTCGGCCACGACGGCTTCGGCCCCCCGCCCGGCGGGCAAGACCGCGTCCAACCGGCGCAATGCCGGCCGCCGTCTAGTCGGCGCTGTGCGCGGTTAATAGCGAGAAACAAAAAAAAGCCGCGTATTCGGACGCGGCTTTTTTATTGGCATGATGTTACGGTTGCTGATCGTTGCTTTGTTCCTGGCTAACGGTGGTGGGCGATCCCCTGTGCCTGGTCGGCGGCATCCTGCGCTTTAGGATGGGATCCTTCGAACTGCTGATGGCGACGGGAAAACTCGGGCGTTATGCCGTGGTTGTCTGGGCAGTGGGAAATCCCTGCATCCCTCTATTTACCACTTGCTCCCTTCACGGGTGATGGGATGGGAATATTTTTTCGTGGCATCCCCCTGGGAGCGGCTCAACCAGTAGGCACCGGCAGCGATGGCGGCGACCAGGGCGAGCAGAGCCAGCAGTTTGAGCAGGTCGGTTCCTTTCATGCGAACTTCCTTTCCTTGTGAGTTGGCATCCGCTCCGTCGGAGTGAACGAAAAAAGGCGAAACCCGAGGGTTTCGCCTTTTCTTTTATACGCCCTTCGGTACTTTTAATCAACCCAGCGGCGTGCGCCGGGCGCGGGTGGTGAGTAGCCGGGGCATGGACGCCAGTTTCGGCAGCACCAGGTCCAGGCGGGGCATGCAACTGGCCATCGAGGTCGCCAGGGCAGCGCCGTAGGGAATGGACTGAACCAGCAGGAGAACGGCCCAGAGCGTTCCTTCGGGGTTGTTGGGGCCGAAGAACCAGAAACTGGCCGCCGCCGAAACCAGCAGCAGCAGGAAAATCTGGGTCTCTTCGCCGGCCATGATGACGCCCTTGAGCAGCGCTTGGCGACCTTCCCCCTTGGGGGTGCGCAGGAAGGGATGGCTCGGCTGCAACAGCCCGGTGAAGATCGCCCGGGCGATGGTGTGGGTCAGTCCCATGCCGGCGACGGAGGCGGCGAGGCTCTGCAGGAAGCTGCACTTGACCCGTGCCCGGTAGAGAATCAGGGCGTGGGCGACCTTGAATAGAAACAGGCCCAAGGTCGGCACCAGGAAGACCGCCAGGGGGACTTCGAAATCCTGGGGGCGCACCAGAATGCCGATAGTCCAGGCGACGCCGGCCAGGGTGAAGAGCAGGTGCAGGGCGTCGGTAAACCAGGGCATCCAGCCGGTGACGAAGTGGAACTTCTGCCCGGCGGTGAGATTCGATTTGCTCCAAGGCAAAAGCGAACGCCAGTGGCCGCGAAGAATCTGCACCGCCCCGTAGGTCCAGCGCCAGCGCTGTCCTTTGTAGCCGGCGAAGCTGGTCGGGGTGATTCCCTCGCCGAAGTTGTGGTTGACGTAGACCGACTCGTAACCGGCCTTGAACAGCCGCAGGCCGAGTTCGGCATCCTCGCAGATGCACCATTCGCTCCACTTGCCGACCTGCTCCAAGGCATCGCGGCGCATCAGGGTCATGGTGCCGTGCTGGATGATGGCGTTGCGCTCGTTGCGATGGATCATGCCGATCTGGAAGAAGCCGTTGTACTCCCAGTTGATCATGGTCTGGAAGACATCCCCCTGCCATTCGCGGTTGTCCTGGGGCGCCTGGACGAAGCCGACTTCGGGCTTGTCGAAGTAGGGGACGAGGGCGCGCAGCCAGTCGGGGCTGACGATGTAGTCGGCGTCGATGACCCCGACCACCTGGGCGTCGGGATGGGTCTCGCCGAGGGCGAAGTTGAGCGCCCCGGCTTTGTAACCCGGCCATTTCGGCAGGTGGAAGAAGCGGAAGCGTTCGCCGAGGCGGGCGCAATACTCTTCCACCGGCTTCCATACCTCTTCGTTGACGGTGTTGTTATCGATGACCAGTACCTCGAAGTTGGGATAGTCGAGGGCGGCAAGACCGTCGAGGGTCTTGAAGACCAGTTCCGGCGGTTCGTTATGGATCGCCAGATGGATCGAGGCCATGGGGAATTCGCGATCCCGTTCCGGATTCAGCGGAGCGAAATAGCGCTTCCAGCGCTTGATCCAAAGCATCTCAGTCATTTCCAGGCCGTTGGTCAGAATCACCAGCAGCAGGCCGAGCTGAGCGGGCAGCAGCAGACCCCAGACGATCGTCCCGGCCGTGGTCATCTCGACGGCCAGGGGCAGCAGCGCCGTCCAGGCGAAGAGCGATGCGGTCAGCTGGATGAGGGCGGCGAAGAAGAGCTGGCCGCGGCGCTTGAGGTTATCCCAGTGGCGCAGGAAGAGGACCATCGGCACCAGCGCCAGCACCGTCGCCAGGGCGGCCTGCCAGGGCCAGTGGGGAACGGCGGAGATGGCGCCGGTCAGGGGGAATTTGGCCTGGCGCTCGGCGTCGAAAATCCCCCAGTGAGCACCGACGGCACCCTCCAAGGCTTTCTTCCAGGGTTGGTCGAAGGCTTCCATCAGGAAATAGTCGATCTGGTGCTTTTGTGCCAGTTGCAGAAATTCACGGATAAAGACGGCCTGATTCGCCGGCGACGCCTTGGCGCCCATGAAGCGGCTGCCGGCGCTCGGCCAGCCGACCTCGCCGATCACCACCGGCTTGTCGGGGAAGGCGGCGACCACTTCCTGGTAACGGTTGAAGGCCCATTGGGGAGCTTCTTCGGCGGAAACGCCCTCCCAGTAGGGGAGGATGTGAACGGCGATGAAGTCGACAGCGGCGGCCAGTTCCGGATGTTCGAGCCAGACATGGGGCGGTTCGGCGCTGCCGACCGGTATCCGGATCGACTTACGGACCTGGTCGATATAGGTGCTGAGCTCGGCAACGGTGAGATCGCCGCGCAGTACCGCCTCGTTGCCGACGATGACCCGCTCGACGCTCGACCAGCGGTTGGCGTTGGCGACCAGGTGCTCGATCTCTGCGCGGTTGTTGGCTTCATCCTGGTCGAGCCAGGCGCCGGCGGTGACCTTCAGGCCGCGCGCCTGAGCCATTTCGGGCACCAGACCGAGGGTGTCGAGGGAGGAATAGGTCCGCACCCGCAGGGTTTTATCCTGAACGAGGGCGAGATCCTGATCGATCTCTTCGGCGCTGGGCAGTTCATCCTTCATGGCGTCCTGCCCCGGACGGAGCGGGCTGAAAGAGAGGCCGTTGAACGGCGCGTTCCAGTCCGGTGCGCTTTCCGGTCGATTGAGCAGCGTCCAGACGGCGAGATTGGCGAAAATAACCAGAACAACAATGATAAATCCGGTTTTGCGCATGGTTTTTATGTCCCTTCGAAACAGGTTCGAGGTGAACTTTGCCCGTACAGGCAAAAGCCCTCCGGAAAGGGGAGGGCGTAGAGCTTAGCCGTGTTGTCAGTGGGGAATGTCAGCTTGGCCCGGCAAGGCCGTGAACATAGCGGGTATCCAACCAAGAAGGTCGAAAGAGTGGAAAAAGAAGCGCTAAGCGATGGAAGCGTGTCAGCACTTTGGACATCTTCGGACAGATAAACGATCCACGTCCATTCTTGCGACTATAAGTATCACGATCGGATCAGGGAGTCAAGAGGATTGTCAGAAACGGGTGAGGATCATGTGAGGATCGGATTGCCGCCGCATGCCGACGACAGGCGACGGCAATCCGAGTAATGCCGGGATGTGAGGGGCTCGTGGTGGACACGCCACCACCGGATCAGGCTCAGGTAAAGCCGCCGCTGTTGCAGTTGGCGGAGGTGTCCGCCGGGCGTGAAACGGCAGGCCGGGCAACGGCGCCGCATATCGGGCAGGGTTGCTTGTCGCTGCGCTGGCGCTGGATTTTTTCGAAACGGTTACCACAGGCTGGGCAGACATATTCGTAAATAGGCATGGCGTTCTCCTTCGCAAAAGTGCCACGACAATATATATGAAAAATCGAATGTAGTAAACCCCGCCGCCGTGGCAGGCTATTTCAGGCGGCCGAGCAGGCGCAGCATGCCGTCGAGGCTGGTGTAGGGATGGGGCGGACAGCCGGGAATGTAGAGATCGACGGGAATCAGGTCGCCGATGCCCTGGTGAATTTCGGGACTGCCGATGAAGGGACCGCCGTTGATGGCGCAGGCGCCGGCGGCGATGACCAGCTTCGGTTCAGCGAGAGCGGCGTAGGTATCAAGCAGGGCGCCCTTCATGTTTTCCGTGACCGGACCGGTGACCAGCAGGCCGTCGGCGTGGCGGGGGGAGGCGACGAACTGGATGCCGAAGCGCCCGAGGTCGAAGACCAGGGTGGCGAGCACGTTGAGGTCGGCTTCGCAGGCGTTGCAGCCGCCGGTAGAGACCTGGCGCAGTTTGAGAGAGCGTCCGAAGAGACTGCGCATGTGGGCATTGAGAGCGGCGATTTTCGGGGCTTCGTTGGTTTTCTGGAGCAGATTCTCGCGGCTGCTCGCGGCCAGATGGTAGTTGCCGGTCAGGCTCAGGGTCTTCTCCGGACAGGCGCGGGCGCAATCGTCACAGAAGAGGCAACGCCCCAGGTCGATGACGGGGCGCCCCTCTTCAAAGGTGATCGCGTCGGTGGGGCAGACATCCTGACAGGCTCGGCAGTTTTCAGGACAAGCTGACGTGGGGAGTTGCGGCAGGCCGCGAAATCGTTCCGCCAGCACCGGCTCGATCTTGGGGAATTTGCCGGTGCGGTAGCCCTGCCGCCAGCGTTCACGGATAATTTTCAGCATGGCGTGATCCTTTTCATCCCCTTACAGATCGAATCCGCAATAGGAGAGATTGAAGCTTTTATTACACAGGGGAAAGTCGGAAATCTGTTCGTTACGCAAGGTCATAGCCAATCCGCTCCAGTTGTGGAAGGAGGGATCAACGATTTTATAGCGGCGGAAACGTCCCTCGCCGTCGGTCAAGGCCACATGGGCGATCTCCCCGCGCCAGCCTTCCACCAAGGCTGCGGTGAAGAGGTCCGCGCCCGGTTTTCCCGGGGGGATGTGGTGCGGACCCTCGGGCAGATTTTTCAGATGCTTGGTGATCCAGCTCAGAGCGGTGTAGAGCTCGCGCCGGCGGATCTGGGCGCGGGCGTTGACATCGCCATCCGTCTCTTGGGGAATGGTATCGAACGCATTGCGCCAGGCGCCGCGCGGATGGGTCAAGCGGATGTCGCGGCGCAGGCCGCAGGCGCGAGCCGCGACTCCGACCATACCGAACTGCTCGGCGGCCTCAACGGAAACCAGGCCGACCCCTTCCATACGTCCGAGGACCGAAGGGGTGTCGAACATCAGTTCAATCGCCCCCCGGGTATTGTAGGCTACCGACTCAAGCCGCTTCAAAATGAGATCGGTCAATTCCCGGTCGCAATCGATGAGAGTGCCGCCCGGCCGAACCAGACTGCGGCCGAAACGGTTGCCGCAGAGTTCGGAACTGAAGTTGAGATAATCCCCGCGCAGGCGGCCGCAATAAGCGGAGGTCGGCAGAAAGCCGACATCTCCGGCGATGGCGCCGAGATCGCCGACGTGATTTGCTAGTCGCTCGAACTCCTGACCTACCGAGCGCAGCACTTCCCCCCGGGGCGGCACCTCGGCGCCGGCAAGGGCTTCGATGACCCGACAGTAGGCGGTCATGTGGCCGGTGCTGGTATCGCCGGCGGCGGTCTCCATCTGAAAGGGGGTCGCTTTGTGCGGGCCACCGATGAGCAGGCGTTCAAGTCCACGATGCTGATAGCCAAGGGAAATTTCCAGATGCATCACCTCTTCGCCGTGGCATTGGAAGCGGAAATGTCCGGGTTCGATGACCCCGGCATGGACCGGCCCGACCGCGACCTCATGCACTTCATCCCCGGCGATCCGGTAGAAATCCATCTCTCCAACCAGAGGATGTCGATCTGTGGGGCGACCCCAGGCATCCTTCCCCCGACGCCAGGACTGATGGAAGCGCACCGGCTTGAACCAGGGGTGACCTTCGGCAACGACGCCGAACTGCTCGGCGATTTCCCGTTCAAAAAGATGCAGTTGCGGGCACTCGGGGGTCAGCGACGGGAAGTTTTCGCCGATGGCGCTTTTGAGCAGGGCCAGATCCCCTTGGCGGTCGCGGGCGATCAGGGTGTAGAGATCAAGCTTCGCAGAGCCGTTCGCAGAATCGGCGAAACAGGCGGAGACACGGCCGCCGGCCGCTACCAGATCGAGCAGCCCCTGGGCGTAGTCGGCGTAGGACAGGGTCGGAATATCGGCAAGCTTCAGGGTTTCGCCAGGACGGAAGGTCAGGCAGTTGGCGGGCATCATGGTTTCGCCTCCAGCAGGGCGGCGGCCTGCTCAAGACCGACACGCAAAGGCTCGGGCAGATAGAGTCCGAGGATCAGCACCAGGACCAGCAACACGAGGGGAGGACCGGCAAGCATGGCTGTATCCCGATGCTCGGAAGGGGGCGTATCGGTGGGCGCCTCCCCCTGGGTGGCCATCAGAACCGTACCGCCCATGCCGATGAAGACGATAGCGAGCAGCAGAAGAAAGACGCCGCCGAGCCAAGGGTGCCCTTCGCCGAAGATCCCCCGTAGAATGGTGAACTCACTGATAAAAGGGCCAAAGGGGGGACTGCCGGTAATGGCCAGGAAGCCCGCAACGAAGATCCCCGCCGAAAGGGGCACCCGGCTCATGGCGCCGCGCACTTCGCTGAGATGTTTGCTGGCGTAGGCCCGCTGGATGTTGCCGGCAGAGAGGAAGAGCGCCCCCTTGGTCAAGGAATTGTTGACCAGGTGGAGCATGGCACCGAAGGTCGCCAGACCGCCGATGCCGACGCCGAGGGCGAGAATCCCCATGTGCTCGACGCTGGAGTAGGCGAGCATGCGCTTGACGTCCGGCTGTTTGACCACGAAAACCGCCGCTAGGGCCAGGGAGAGCAGGCCCATAATAACCAGGGATTGCCGCGCCAGGGCGAGGTCGCCGGCGGCGGCCATGAGCTGTACTCCGCGCAGGATACCGAGGAAGGCGACGCTGGTCAGACCGCCGGCGAGCAGGGCTCCGACCAAGGCCGGGGCTTCGCCGTAGGCATCCGGTTTCCAGCTGTGCAGGGGAGCCAAACCCATCTTGGTGCCAAAACCGACGAGCAGAAAGACGAAGCCGGTGTGCAGCCAGGGGCGCGAGGAACCGGCGACATTGGCGAGCAACTGGTCGAATTGCAGGCTGACCGGCTGGTCAACGTGGAGGACGGCGTAAGCCGTGCAAAGGATGCCGAGCATGGCCAGAGCGATGCCTACCGAGCCGAGGAGCAGGTATTTCCAGGTCGCTTCGATGGAGAGCCGGTTGCGGTTGTAGTAGATGAGGGGCGCGCTCGCCAGGGTCGTGGTCTCCACCGCTACCCAGAGCAGGCCGAGATGATGAGCCACGGTGGCCAGGGTAAGGGTGGCGAGAAAGAAGAGCAGGCACGGCACCATTGCTCGGCTGTCCCGTTGCTGCTGGTGGAAGCGCAGGTAGGCGACAGCGTAGATGGAGCAGAGTAGAAAGAGCAGGCTGGTCACGATCAGCACCAGACGGCCCAAGGGGTCGAGGATCAGCCAGTCGCCGTTCCCGGTCGGAGACAGGGGTGTGGCCAGCGCGAGGGTGAAGTGCCCGGCACCGATCAGGGGCAGCAGCCATCCGGCCAGGCGCAGACGGGGAATGAGGGCGGCGGCGACGGCGGCGAGCAGCGGCAGGAGGATGAGCGCGGTGATCATGTCATTCCTTCAGTGCGGAAAGGCGTTCGGTGTTCAGGGTGGAAAATTCCCGGTTGATCTGGTTGATGACGATGCCCATGACGAAGATCGCCACCAGCAGATCGAGGAGCACGCCGGTCTCCACCATCAGCGGCATGGCTTCGGCGAGGAGTACGCCGAGAATGAAGATGGCGTTCTCGAAAATCAGATAGCCGAGAACCTGGGTGATTGCCTTGCGCCGGGTGCTGAGGAGCAGAAAGCCGGTAAAGAGCGTCGCCAGGGCGGTGGGGATGAAGAGGCTGTCCCGGTGTTCCGCAACCAGCGGCAGATACTCAGCGAAGATGAAGGCGGCTGAAGTGCTCAGGGCGCCGATGAGCAAGGTTGGGATATAGCCGATCAGCGGTTCGACCTCGCGGCGGATGCGGACCTCGCGGATGGCGCGGAAGAGCAGCCAGGGGATGAAAATCCCCTTGAGGGCGAGAGCCCCCGCGCCGAGGAGCAGACTGTGCCCACTCGCGCCGTGCACCGTCACCGGCAGTACCGAAATAAGCGCCCCCTGCAGAGTGACGACACGGATACAGGCGCCGAGACGGCTGCTGCCCAGGGTGAAGAAGTTGCAGAGAATAACGGCCAGCAGCAGCAGGTTGTTCAGGTCGTGCATGGGGTGACTCCCGTGTGTCAGTGACGCGCAAATAATGATAAGTGACGAGTTTCTGGCCGTCGATTTCGTGACGGATGGTTGTTATTTCTCAGCCCACATCCCTCGCCTCTTGCTTCTGCCCTTACTACCGCAACAACAACACCATGGCGAAAGCCGAAAGCAACGTGGTGCCGACCAGTACCTGGGGAATACGGATGAGGCGCAGTCGGGCCATGATCGATTCGACCACGCCGATCACTACCGCCAGGGCAAGCATCCCGGCGACGAAGACCAACAGATTGAGCCACGGGCTTGGGTAGGTCATGGGCAAAGCCATGCGCATCAGCACCGCTCCGAGTACGAAGAGTTTCATGGCTGCGCCGTAGAGGATCAGGCCGAAGGCTGGGCCGCTGTGGTCGAGGACCATGACTTCGTGGATCATGGTCAGTTCCAGATGGGTGTTGGGGTCGTCAAAAGGAATACGCGAATTTTCCACCAGCAGCACGACGAAGAGGCTGACCAGGGCCAGGCCCAAGGCCGCGCCCGCCTGGTGCCAGGCTGGTTGCAGCGAGGGGCCGAGCATGGCGTCCAGGGAGAGGTCGCCGGCCAGGCGCGCCAGGACGATAAGCACGAAGAGCAGGGTCGGTTCGGCCAGGCAGGAAAAGGTTACTTCCCGGGCCGCCCCCATCCCCTCGAAGCTGGAACCGGTATCGAGGGCGGCGCTGGCGGTGAAAAAGCGCGACAGGCCGAAGAGGTAGACGAAGAGAATCAGGTCGCCGGTGAAGGAGACCGGCGCGGTGAGGGCACCGAAGGGGATGAACAGAGCGGCCAGGGGCGGCACGGCGAAGCCGATCAGCGGTCCGGCGAGAAAGACCCAGGTGGTTGTTTCGCTCAAGACCATGCCTTTGCGCATCAACTTCCACAGGTCGAAGTAGGGTTGCAGCAACGGCGCGCCCCAGCGCCCGGCGAAGAGGGCCTTGGTTTTGCCGATGACGCCGAGCAAGAGCGGAGAAAGGAGAAAAAGCAACAACAGATGCAACAAGGCTTTGCCGATCATATTCAACCTCGCGACAGGGTGGCCAGGGTCAGAAGAGCGGCCAGAGCCAGGGCTACATAGAGAAGATAAAAACTGGTGCTGCCATTCTGAACGACTGCTCGCAACCGCCCGAAAAGGCGAATCGCTCTGCGGCAGAAGGGGATGACTCCCCGGTCGAGAATGGTGTCGGGGGTGTGGCAGGAAAATTCCGCAGCGTCCGGCAGGAGTCCTTGAGTCTCGCCGCCGTGTCGGTCCGGCCGCAGACCCCAACGGAAGAGGTCGACCAGCAGCGCACCGAAGGAAGAGGCGGTGTATTGCATGCGCGCCGTTGGCAGGGGGTAGCCGCAGCCCCAGGTCGATACCCGGGGGGACGCTTTGCGCAGGCCAAGGCGCAGGCCGCAAGCTGCACCAGCCAGTAGCAGAAAGAGGCCGAGAGCGCTCCAACTCAGGGCGGCGGCCGGCGCGTATTTCGTTAGCAGGGGAACTGGCGGAGTTTCTCCCGACCAGAGGGATGCGGCTTGTCCGAGCAGGGGGAGGAGCGCGCCGGGCCAGAGACCAATGAGCAGGCAGCAGGTCAAAAGCAGGCCCATGGGCCAGAGCATGCTTGCCGGCGCTTCGTGGGCGTGTGCGGCGGCGGGAGTGCGGGGCGCCCCGAGAAAGGCAATACCGAAGACTTTGACGAAGCAGGCCAAAGCCAGTCCGCCGATCATTGCCAGAGCGGGAATGGCGAAGAGGCTCAGGCGCGGGAGAAGGGTCGCACCCTCCAGGGCATGAAAGAGTCCGAGGTAGATCAGCCATTCGCTGACAAAGCCGTTCAGCGGTGGCAGGCCGCAGATCGCCACGGCGCCGCCGAGAAAGGCGATGCCGGTCAGAGGCAGTCCGCGCAGCAGGCCGCCGTAGTGCTCGATCTCGCGGGTGCCGGTGGCGTGAATTACCGCTCCGGCGCCGAGAAAGAGCAGCGACTTGAAGAGCCCATGGTTGATCACATGGAGCAGGGCGCCGGCCAGACCGAGGGCCGTTAACAGTGGCTGGTCGTAGGTTTTGCCAAGCAGGGCGGCGCCGAGGCCGATGGCGATGATGCCGATGTTCTCCACGCTGTGATAGGCGAGGAGGCGCTTGATGTCGTGCTGGGCGATGGCGAAGGCTACTCCGAGTACTCCGGAGATCACCCCCAAAGTCAGCACCGTCATCCCCCACCAAGCTGGTGGTGCGGCAAAAAAGCTACAGATGCGCACCAGGCCGTAAATCCCTGATTTGATCATGACCCCGGAGAGAAAGGCGGAAATGTGACTCGGTGCGGCGGCATGGGCACCCGGCAGCCAGATGTGCAGCGGGGTCAGGCCGGCCTTGATACCGAAGCCGAAAAGAGCGAGGAGAAAGATGGCCGAGGCCGGACCGCTGTTGTCATCAAGGGCGGCGGGAGCGGGGAAGGTAAAGCTGCCGAGATTTTGCTCCAAAAGGATGAAAAGAGCGAAGAGGGCGAGGGTGCCGGTGTGAGCGCAGGTCAGATAGATGAAGCCGGCGCGGCGGGTCTCCAGGTATTTTTCCTCGGTAGTGACGAGGAAAAATCCGGCCAGAGCCATGATCTCCCAGGCGGCGAGAAAGAGCAGACTGTTGTGGGCGGTCAACACCAGCGCCAGGGAGCCGGCGATCAGGCCGTAGAAAAGCCTCAGCTTTCTTCCATTCTCAGGGTTGCTGCGGTGCGGCCAGTAGCCGAGGGCATAGACGGCGCCAAGGGCTGCGATCAGGAAAACAGGGAAGAGGAAACAGGCGGAGATCGGGTCGATTGCCAAGGAGAAGTCGCCGCCTGGTACTGCCCAGGGGAGGGTGAGACTCGCTTCGGCCGGATGTTTCAGGGCGGCAATCACTCCCCCTGTTCCCAGCAGAGCTCCGCCCAGCAGCAGAGTGAGAGCTGTGCGTTCCCCGCCCGTCGGGCTGCTGCGGCCGAAGAGCCCCGGTACCCCGGAAAAGAGCAGCAGCAGCGTGCCCGTGATAAAGACCGTCATGATCATAGGATTCCCTTTTCGACCAGGGCTATCCACCCCAAGAGCAGGGCGCAGGTGAGAAAGATATAGAGCAGATAGATGTTCAGCCGTCCCTGCTGCAACCAGCGCAGATGGCTGAAGCGTTCGGCGACGGCCCGGAAGACGGGAGCGAACCAGCGGTGCAGGAAGGGATCGAGGGAGCGCTGTGAGAGCTGGTCGGCTTCCGGAAAGAGTTCGCGGGACGCCGGTTTGTGCAGTTCCGGCTGGAGCAGCGCGGGAATCGCCCGGGTCTGAATTATTTCCCCGTAACCGGTGGCGGTGTAGGACATGCGCGCCGTTGGCAGGGGGTAGCCGCAGCCCCAGGTGTGGCGCCGAGGAGATTTGCGCCACGTCAGAAGCCAGGGGATCAGACTCAACGCGGCCAGAATCAGCAGCCCCGCCAGGGTGAACCGCTCCAGGGGCAGCACAGTCAGGCCGGGCAGGGAGGCGGAGAGTTCGGGTTGGCGCAGAAGCTTCCCGGCCAGGGGGCCGATGTGGTTCAGCAAGGCGCCGGGGAAGACCCCGGCAAGCAGACACAGGGGCAGGAGTAGGGCCATGGGCCAGAGCATCCAGCGGCTTGCTTCGTGGGCCGAGGCCGCTTCGGGGCTGCGCGGCGCGCCGAGCAGGGCGATGCCGATGATACGGGTGAAGACCGCCAGCGCCAGACCGCCAACCAAGGCGAGCAGGCCGACCAGCAGCAGCGGCCCGAGAGCATAAAGAGCAGTAGCGGCGGCTCCGGCCTGAAGCAGGCTCCGATAGATCAGCCACTCGCCGACAAAACCGTTGAAGGGAGGCAGGGCACAGATCGCCAGAGCGCCGCCGATGAGCAGGGTGCCGGTCATCGGCATGCGTTTCAGCAGGCCGCCCATGCGGTCGAGATTGCGCGTTCCGGCACTGTGCAACAGGGCGCCGGCGCCGAGAAACATCAGGCTTTTGAAGAGGGCGTGATTCCAGAGATGGAGCAGGCCCCCGGCCATGGCGAGCACGGCGACGGTCGGCAGGTCGCGGGCGGCGGCGAACCAGGAAAGTCCCAGGGCGAGAAAGATCAAGCCGATATTTTCCACCGTCGAATAGGCCAGGCAGCGCTTGATATCTTGTTGCAGCGCCGCCAGAGCGATGCCGAAGAGAGCGCCGGCGATCCCCAGAACCATCAGCAACTCCCCCCACCAAGCCGGAGCGGGGGGGAGGAAATCGACGACGCGCAGTATGCCGTAGATGCCGGTCTTGATCATGACTCCGGACATCAGGGCGGAAACGTGGCTGGGGGCGGCGGGATGGGCGTCCGGTAGCCAAACGTGCAGGGGGAAAAGCCCCGCCTTCGAGCCAAAGCCGACCAGCGCCAGCAGGAAGAGGAGAGCGGCGGGACCAGGCGCAAGTTGTCCCAGGGCCGCGAAGGTGCTGAATTCGGGGGATCCGCTCCAGTGAGAGGCGAAGAGGAAGAGGGCGAAGAGCGCCGCTGCGCCGAGGTGGGTCGAAAGCAGATAGAGCCAGGCGGCTTCGCGAACCTCCCTTTGCCGATGGTCGAAGGCGACGAGGAAGAAGGAGGACAGGGACATGCACTCCCAGGCGGCGATGAAGAGGATCGCGTTGGCGGCGGTGACCACCAGGATCATGGCGGCGATGAGGACGGTAAAGAAAAACCAGGTCGCGCTCAGGGGACGGTCGGCGGCATGATCCTTGAGATAGCCGTAGCCGTACAGGGCGCAGAGTGAGGAAATCAGCAAAATCGGAACGAGAAAAAAAGCGGCCAGGGGGTCGAGGGTCAGGGTAAAACTGCCGCCGGGGACTGGCCACGGCAGGCTCAAGGTTTCAGAGGTCTGGAAGAGGAGCGTGCGTCCCGCCGCCGTCAAGGTGAGGAGGGCGGCGGCGAGGGTGCCGCTACCGGCGAAGAAGGCGGCCAAGGTTGTGCGCCGGCCGCAACAGAGGGCGGAGATTCCGCCGGAGATAAGAATGAGAAGCGCCGGCAGGATAAGGTTCATGGCCGGCTCGCCTCCAGTTCCGCTTCTGCCTGGCGCAGCGCGGCCAGAATCTCTTCGCGGCTCCCTTCTTCACTGAGAATCTTCTTGAAATAAGGGTTTTTCAAGACGAAACCCAGTTGTGAAAGGAGATGCAGGTGGCTGCGCAGGGTCGGGGCGATGACGGTTAGCAACAGCCGCACCGGCTGCCCATCGAGAGCTTTGAAGTCCACCGGTTGTTCGAGGAAGCAGAGGGTGACGGTCGATTTGGTCAGGTGCAGCAGGGCGGGATTACGAGGGTGGGGGATGGCGATGCCGTTGCCGATGGCGGTGGAGGCGATGCGCTCCCGGGCGATGAGAACCTGCTGCAGATGCCCCCGGTCCACTTCATCGGGCAGGCGCAGGTGCTGGGCAACCTCGGTCAGCACCTGTTCGCGGCTGTCTCCTTCGACCCGATAAAAGATGCCGCCGGCTTCAAGGGCATCGCTCAGCAGGGTCAGGGGGGCAGCATCGGACCCCGGCTCGTCGAGAAGTTCGGCGGTGACTCCCATCCGCCGGGAGGTGGCCCATTCCAAGAGCTCCACGCGGTTGAAGCGGTACTGCTCGTGAACCCGGTAGGCCGGCACGACCTCCTGCTTGATCCAGCGGTAAATGGTCTTTTCCGACACGTTTAAAAGACGAGCGGCGTCTTTTACGGATAGGTTCATTTGTACCCCATATGTGACATAATGGTCTATGTTAGGACATTTGTGGACACTAGCTCTTTTTGTTGGAGTTTGTCAAGGGAGTTTTGTTTTTTGGGGTTAAGTCAAAGGCCTCGGATCAAAAAACATGAAACCCTATGGCGATCAGGATTCTCTTTTTCTTTGTGCCGTTACCCGTTAACGGCGGGAGTATGCCGTTCCCTGATGCGGGTTGCTGAATGCGTCGACATGGAACGCCAGCAGTTCGTCCCGGCAGTATCTGCACGAACTGCTGGGAGCTGATAACATGGCGTAACACTTAGCGATATTTTCGCGGGATGGCAAGATGATGGGGTGTTTCCTTGCGGAATCTGCCTGTGGCCGGGCGAGGGCGCGAAGGGGAAACAGAAAAACCGCCTGAATAAGGCGGTTTTAAAAGTCACATGGCCCTAGAAGCCGTTAAGGGATGGAATGTGAAAAATATTGTTGGTCGAGGGCAATGATTGCCCTAAGCGCATCGTGGAATGTCACTCCTATCGGCTTCATTAGAATGATTGCCATAATGCCGATGATGAGAAAGGCGGCGGTCCAGTTCAATAAAGTAGTCAACCAAGGCCAATCAAGATCCTTGTGCTTTTTCTTAGCTTCGTCGTCTTTTTCGTCTTCTTCGCGAGCCATGTTGCGGGCGGCTTTGCGCATGAAATGCCCGGAGCTCATAAAGATGACTGCAGAGACGATAAACTGTGGCATGGCCTCAAGCGGCAGTTTCCCGGAAACCAACATGACCGCGTAAAATATTACGGCACAGAGTCCCAAGAGAATCATGTGCTGCCCAAGTTTGGCGTTCATGGATTCCCTCCATTTATCATCTTTTAAATAAAATTAACCATTGTTATAAAGTATGTCAAGGTCTAAGTGCTGGCCGTATGGTCTTTTATTTCGATGTGTTTTGGTGGGGGGACGGCTTTTTGCTGTTGATGTAACTCGGTTTTATTTTTCCGTGATGGCAAAAAAAGAAGGCTCAAGACGCGAGCCTTCCCGTGGAGGGTTTATCCAAAAATGTGGGTTATTTTTTGATAAGGCCGAGAGGGGCGACCGTCCGTCCGTAAACTTCGTTCAACACCTGGGCGAGTCCGGTGTAGATAGCGGAAAGGCCGCAGACAATTCCTTCCCAACCGGCGATAGTTTTGATCAGGTGGTTTTCGGTGGCATCGCCGATGGCGAGAAGAAAGAACAGGATCGTCAGCGATCCGAACACGAATTGCAGTGCCCGGTTGAGCTTTAAGGTGCCGATGAAAAGAACTGCGGTGAACAATCCCCACATGGTCAGATAGGCAACCATGGCTGATGCTTCAGGTGCCTGTCCGAATCCGGTTTTTGGGAGAACGATGAGGGCGACTAGGGACAACCAGAACAAACCGTAGGAGGTAAAAGCCGTGGCGCCGAAAGTATTATTTTTTTTCCACTCCATGATGCCGACGATGATCTGACCGAGGCCGCCGTAGAAAATTCCCATGCCGAGGATCATCGCATCGAGAGGGAAGAATCCGGCATTGTGCAAATTCAGAAGGACAGTGGTCATGCCGAAACCGAGCAGTCCGAGGGGGGCCGGGTTGGCAGTGGTGTCGTTCAGGGCGAGGGTGGAGGTGCTGGCTTGAGTGGCGGAAGTGCTCATGGGTGAATTTTCTCCTTGGCGAATGGGGAACCGACGAAGTATGGGGCGTGGAAATGTTCCAATAGTTGTGTTTAGCGAAAGTAAAATTAGATATGAATGAAGCAGGGTGTGCAACAATAAATAATCAGTGCAGGTAGCCGGACTTTACCTGTTGCGGGCGTTTCTGCTTCAGGGGGATTACGATTCAATGCTTCAGCAAGCGTTGTGCCAGTACGGGAGATATTCTTGTCTTTTAGCGTAAACGTCAGTGATAACAGTTTGTTGTGCTGTCTTCATGGGGGGTCGTGGGGGTTTTTTCGGCGTTGCGTTTTTCGCTTAAATGCAAAAGATTTGGACTAGGGTTGATTCGATTGGTCCGCGCCGAATATCGGCAAAATACATTTAAGACGTTTAATTGTCGGGGGTTTTTGTCTTCCACGGCGGATAAGGTGGGGTGCGCATACGGTTTTGCAAGAATTCGCAATTACGCAAAATGCATCCGCGGTCAACCGTGACGGGAATCGACGCGGCGCGAACCGAGGGACCGCGTCGGGGAAGGGCGCGAAGGGCTCGAAAGGCTCTTACGATCTTCGATCGGCACCGCGCGCAGGGCCGTCAGTCCACAACCGAACCCGGCCAGGAGTGTGGCGAGGCCAACCAGCCAATGGTTAGTGACATAACTGGTGGCGAGCAGGAAGAAGAGCAGGGCCGCCGAGCCGAAGACACAGGGCAAGGAGCGGTTGATTGGTCGCGCACCGGCCAGCAGCACCGCGCTGAACAGGCCCCAGAGCAACAGGTAGGCGCTGGTGGCCGGCGCCATGGTCGCTGGGGATTGCCCCGCCGGAGGTATCAGGAGCAACAGCGAGATCCAGAAGAACCCATAGCCGGTCAATGCAGTGGCGCTGAAGAACTGTTTTTTGCTCCATTCCAAAATGCCGACGGCGAATTGTCCGAGGCCTCCGGTCAGAATAGCGAATTGAAAGAGCCACTCCGGGAGGGGGAGCAGGCTGGTCATGCGCAGGCTGAAAATGAGCGTGGTAAGGCCGAAACAGATGAGCCCCAGGGGTGGCAGGGTGCTAAAGGGGGGAGCCGGAAGGAAACGGGACGGTTTTGCCGGAACCGGTTTCGGCGTGCGGCCAGGGGAAGTCTCTCCGGGTTTCGGTAGTGGTGTCGGCGTTTCTGCCGCCGGCTGGGTCGCGGGTTCGGCTTCGCGCTCCATCAGATACTGATAGCGGGGGCAGTCGTCGGGATGGGTCGAGCAGAACTGACTGATGATCTTGGCGTCATGGGGCGACACATAGCCGCATCCAACGTCGCAGATATCTTCATTCTTGCCGTAGAAAGGACAACCCATGGTTACAGCCTCGGATGGCGAGGAAAGGTTTGGCGTTGCTGGACGCGGGGAATCGGAACTTAGCTTAGCAGCCACCATACCAATTTCCTTTGACGACTTGGGAAAAAAATAATTACATTGAAAACAGGACGTTAAGCTGGTCGCTCGGGAGGGGTGGGAAGGGCGGGAAGAACGGAGAATTTTCGCATTACTGCGAAGGGCCGAGACAATGCAGCTTCATGGAACTGTTTTGCTGTTCTTGGACTAAACTAAAAACCCTATTAAATTCTGCATATTACTTAAATAAGAAAAATTACCAAAAAGGATATTAGGCTTTTGCGAAAGCGCCAAGTGGTTCATCGGGGTTTTGCAATCTTGCAAGGAGGGGGGGGTCAGGAATAATCTTCTTTCTTGATGTCGTACTTTTTAATTTTGCGATAGATCGTGGCCATGTTCATGCCCGCCTCGCGGGCTGCGGCATCGATGTTTCCCGCAGACTTTTTCAGCAGGCTGATCAGGTAGCTGGTTTCAAAGCGAGAGAGGGCGGCGGAATAGCTGTCTCCGTCGGTGAGTTCCCGGACTGGCGCTGAATCGACGTCGATGAATTGCGACAAAACCGGCAGGCTGATCCATTCCCCGGTCTCAATGGCCATGCAGGCCTCGATGACGTTGCGCAACTGCCGGATATTGCCCGGCCATGCGTAGTCACAAGCGGATTGAAAGGCTTCGGGCGTAAGCCCGCGGATCCGAGTGCCGAATTTTTCGTTCTGCAATTTGATGAAATGGGCTGCCAGCAATGGGATGTCTGCTGGGCGATCCCGCAACGGTGGCAGGTGGATGTTGACCACGTTGAACCGGTAATAGAGATCTTCGCGGAAGGCTCCGGTCTTGATTTCAGCCATCAGATCCGAATTTGTGGCCGAAATGACCCGGACGTCGACCTTGGTTGGCTTGGTGTCGCCGAGGCGCAGAAATTCCTGTTCCTGCAGAAACCGAAGCAGGGTTTTTTGCACGTTCATCGGCAGGTTGCCGATTTCGTCCAAAAACAGGGTGCCGCCGTCGGCTGCTTCAAGCAGACCCTGACGGTTTTCCGTGGCGCCGGTGAAGGCCCCTTTTTTGGTGCCGAACAACTCGCTTTCGAGGATGGTTTCCGGCAGGGCGCCGCAATTGATGGCGACGAACCGTTTGCCCTTGCGCGGCGAATTGTAATGCACGGCTTGAGCGATCAGTTCCTTACCGGTTCCCGATTCGCCGGTGATCAGCACCGAGGTGTCGCGGATCGCCACCCTTTCGACCTTCTGTAACAGTTCCTTGAGTTGGGGGGAGTCGCCGATGATGTTGTCGAAGCGAAACTTGCCGACCAGCTCGTCTCGCAGTTCCTGGTTTTCCGTTAGCAGTTGCGAGTGTTGGAGGGCGTTCTTGACCCGGTATAGAAGTTCCTCAGGTTCGAAGGGTTTGGTCAGCATGTCGTAGGCCCCCTTGCGCAGGGCCTGGATGGACATCTCGACGGTGGCGTAAGCAGTAATAATGATGAACGGAATGTCGGGCGACTTGGCTTTGATCCGGGCCAGCACCTCAAGGCCGTCCATTCCCGGCATCTTGATGTCGGAAATCACCAGATCCCAGTCGCCATGGCGATAATCCTCCACGGCTTCGAAAGAGCGGGTGTACCCCTTCACTATATAGCCGCTATCGGTGAGGATTGCCTCCATCATTCGACAGAGACCTTCTTCGTCGTCAACCAGTAGGATCCGTTTCGAAGGCATCTAAATAGTTCTCCTGTGTCACTGGCAGTTGGACGGTGATGGTGGTGCCTTCACCGACCTTGCTGTCCAAGATAATTTGTCCCTGATGCTGTTCGATGATCTGTTTGGTGATGGCCAGCCCGAGCCCGGTGCCTTTGGAGCGGGTGGTGAAAAACGGTTCGAAGATTTTGTCCAGATTTTCTTCCGGAATCCCAATGCCGTTGTCGTCAAAGATGATATTGACGTAGCTGTCGTCGTAGGTGGTTCGGACGATTAGCCGCCCCCCTTCCGACATCGCCGTGCCGGCGTTGAGAATCAGGTTGATCGCCACCTGGCGTATCTGGTCGCCATCCACTTGGATGCGAGGGAGCTCCGGAGCGAATTCCTTGAGCACGGTGACATGATGCATGTCGGTGTGGTTGGCGGCGAAATCGATGATCTGGTGCAGCAGTTCGTGGATGTCGGTTTCCGCCAGGGTTGGTTTCGGCGTCCGGGCGTAGCTGAGCAGATCCTGGACGATTTTTTTGCAGCGTTTGCTTTCCCGCTTGATTTCGTGGATGAAGTTGTAATAGGGCTCGTTCGGCTCCATTTTGCCTTCCAGGTAGCTGGCATAGCCGAGAATGACGCTGAGCGGGTTGTTGATCTCGTGCGCCACCCCCGACGAGAGGATTCCCAGCGACGCCATTTTGCCCTGCTGGGCCAAGGAGGCTTCTATCTCGTGGTTGCGCTCGAGCCTGCTGGTCATTTTGTTGAAGGCGATGGCCAATTCCCCCAGTTCATCGTTAGAGTTGACCGGCATCCGCTGGTCGAGCCCTCCCTTCATGACTTGGCGGATGACGGCGATCATGTTATGGATCGGCTCGGTCAGAATCCGCGAGGCGATCAACAGCAGGATCACCGACAGGGTGCCGACGAACAGGAGGAGGATTGCCATGTTCGCCAGAATCCGCCACTTGATGACGTTGGCCTCATGAAAAAACTCGTCTTCGTAGGAGCCGACGGCGATGATCCAGTCCCAAGGCTTGTAATAGTGGTAGCGGACGATCTTCATGCGTGGCTTGGCGTCCCCAACGTTCTTCCAGGGGTAACGGATCCAGCCGTTCTTTTTCTGACTCATCTCGCGGATGAAATAGTGGCCGTCCGAATCCCGGCTGTTGGCGACATTCTGACCTTCGGCATCGGGGTGGATGGTCAGGGTGCCTTGGCGATCCATGCAGTAGATATAGCCGGTTCGGCCGACCCGTTTGCTTTTGATCTTGATCTTGAGGTTTGCCAGGGACTGTTTCTCGAACTCCTCATCCTCATAGGTCTCCTCGACGTAGCCGCCGGTGGCGATGATCCAACCCCACTCGGGGAAGTAACGGTAGGCGACTATCTTCTTGCGGGGGAATCGGTCGCCGAGAGCCTCGTTACGCCAGGGGTAGATACTGAAGAGAATCTGGCCCGGAGGGGCTTGTAGCGCGGTCTGAATCAGGGAACGAATAAAATAGTGACCGTTTTCGTCCTGCTCATTGAAAATATTTTCCCCCTCGCGAGTGACATGCACCAGCAGGTCGCCGGAACTGTTCAACACATAGGTATAGCCGCTTTCGCCGAAACTGATTTTTTTCAGGGATTTCCTGGCCTGGGCCTGCGCGACCTTGAGGGTTATCTCCCCGTTTTGCTGCTGGAGATACTGGGTTTCGACTAGGCTGTAGGCCAGTCCGGTGAGGGTGGCCAGTTCCTTGCGGATGACCTGTTGCCGATCCTGCTTGTAAACCTCGAACTGTTGATAATGAGAGTCCAGCAAATCGATGGTGAACTTGGCCATGTGGTCCAGATCGGCTTCACTGGTCTGGGTGATGCCGCGGTGGGCCTGTTGGGTGGCAAGGATCCCAACCACTCCGCCAACCATGAAAATGGGGAGGATAACCAGCGGCAAGACCAAGCAGAGGATCTTGCCGCGCAGTTTCAGGTTATGAAAAAAATTAAAGCGGCGATGGGTCAATTTTGATGCTCTCGCGAATGGCGCTAGTTTAAGGGCGCCTGCCATGGGAAAAACACCTGAAAATATTGGCTTAATGCATCATGAAAAATTCACAGCTAATGTTCCCGGGTTTCCACTTCCAGACCCTTCGTCGCAAGCCCCGTTCGGAGCAACAGAAACTTGCCGATAGACTGGCTTTGTTGCAACAGAATACATTCAAGCAAATCGGCGAGGTCTTTGAAAAGTTCATTCCCCGGCAGCTTCTCAAGTCGGAGAAAGAGGGGGGCATGAGTCGCAGAAGGCTTTTCTCCAAGGAGAACACCTTCTGGGCTTTCTTCAGCCAGGTGCTTGATGCGGATGGGGGCTGCAAGGAAGTGATCCGCAAGCTTCAATCCTATGCCTCCCTCAAGGGAATCACGTTCCCTTCGTCATCGACTTCTTCCTATTGTACGGCCTGCAAGAAGCTCGATATAAAGATGCTTGCCGAGATATCGCTGGTCATCCGGAAGGGAGGTCGGAGATTGGTCCACTGAGCGGCCGACAGGTGATCGTCGTCGATGAGACGGGTATCAGCATGCCGGACACTTTGGAAAACCAGGAAGTCTGGCCGCAAACGGCTTCCCAGAAACCGGGGTGCGGATTCCCCACCGCCCGCATTTGCGCTTGTTTTTCGCTGGCCGGCGGAGCCTTGCTCAGCTACGCCATCGGCAACAAGAAAAACCACGAGCTCCCGCTGTTCCGTCAGCAGTGGGGAACCCTCCCGCCCGGCGACGTCTTCCTGGGCGACAAGGGATTCTGCAGTTATTTCGACATCGCCAAGCTGAAAGAACAGGGCGTTGCGGCAGATCAAGGTTACGGTACCCTATCCGGGCTTCAGGGTTCGGTACTTTTACATCGTCACCACGCTTCTGAATGCCGCGCACTATCCCGCTGAAGAACTTGCCGACCTTTACTCCCAACGCTGGGATGTCGAGCTGTTTTTCCGCGACGTCAAGACGACCATGGGGATGGACGTCCTGCGGTGCAAAACACCGGACATGGTCCGGAAAGAAATCTTGATGCACTTTATCGCCGACAACTGTATCCGGCGGCTGATGTTGGATGCGGTCAAGGCAGCGGATCTTGCGGTTCGGGTTGTCAGTTTCAAGGGCAGTCTCCAAGCATTGCGCAACTCGGAGCCCCATTTGAACCAGAGGAGGTTGAACAGGATAGAACGCTCCAGGCTTATCGCCGACCTCCATGAGGCGATAACCGATACCCCAATCCGACAACGTCCGGGGCGTAGTGAACCCCGTTGCCGTAAGCGACGACCGAAAAATTACGAACTGATGACCCGTCCACGGCATGAAATGAAAGAGGCTCCTCACCGAAATAGATATCGTGCTGAAACGATTTAAACTAGCGCCATTCATGGCTGTCCCTCAAGCATATTATACATATTATAATTTATGTGGAATATACTATAAGCCTTGTCTTGGCACAAGAAGAAAACTACAAATAATCTAATGCTTTTAACTGCTTATAGAACTTTTCTTTTTACTGCCCCATCAGTTTTAAAGGTTGCGGGCGTCGTCCCGGCGCTGTTCGGTGGTTCTGGTCTTCGGTAAAGTCAGGTCGGCCGTTCCTGTTCCTGAGCGGTGTCGGGCAGGGCGAAGGTATTGCGGTAATGGCGAATTTCAAGCAGGGCGATCTTGATGATGCTGGCAACCGGTACGCCGATGATCATGCCCAGAACCCCATAGAGCTTGCCCCCCATGATGATGGCGAGCAGCACCCAGAGGGGATGGAGGTTGGAATAGCGGGAGATCAGCACCGGGATCAGGATGAAGTTGTCGACGATGACCTGGGCGATTAGAAAATAGACGATGACGATCCACCAGAACTGAGCGCCCATGCCGAGATCGACCAGGGCGATAAGGATGCCTGGAATCATGCCGACGAGCGGGCCGATGTAGGGAATCAGGTTGGTGACGCCGGCGAAGATGCCGAGGATCGGTGTGTAGCGGAGATCGGTGAAGGAGAGCCCGAGGGTGACCACTAGGCCGACGATGAAGGCTTCGAGCAGGCGCCCGCGGATGAAATCGGCCATCTGCCGACTGACCACGGAGGTCAGGTCATGCACCATTTCGAAATAGCGGTTCGGGGTCAAGGAGACGCAAGTGCGCAGGATAAGGTTGCCGTCCCGCAGGAAAAAGAAGGTAAAGAGCGGCACCAGGATCAACAGGCTGCCAAGGCGCAGGGCCGACTTCGGCGTGCCCACCAGAATCTGGGCGACAAGCTGCTCGGCCAGGGTACGAGCGTGGCCGGTCAGGTCGTAGCTTTCAATATAGGGGAAGCGGTTTTGCAGGTTTTCCTGGGCGTCGCGCAGCAGGGTGATGAATTTGGCGGTGTAGCGAGGCAGGTCGGTGCGCAGGGAACTCCACATCTCCTGCCAGTGGGGGCTGAGCCAGCCGGCGGCGAGGAGGAGCAGCGCGGCAACCAGCAGGTAGACGAGAAAAATGCTTAAGGTGCGGCTGATGTTTTCTCGCTCGATGAAGGAGACGATGGGGCCGAGCAGAAAGGTGGCGATCAGTGACAACAAGAGCGGCAGGAAGAGGCCGCTGGTGGCGGTACGGATCAGGGTCAGAACGGTCGACGCCGAGGAAAAGAGGGAGAGCCCCACGGCGATTCCGGCGGCTAGGACGAAAAAGAAGAGGAGCAGGTGAACCCGGGTCAGCACAGGCTTCGGTGTCATGGCAGGTCATCACTCTCGGTGCCGGTTGGCGGCGGTGAAAGCCTGAGCGCGGCGCGCAGCTGGCGGATTTCCAGCTCGGCCGCCTGCATCCGTTCGCTGAGGATGCGTGCCAGGCTGATGAGGATGGCATTGCTCACGTTCGGATGCTTGCGCGTCGCTTCCATCAGGTCGGCGCGAAACAGGCCGACCAGCTCGGTCTCTTCGAGCGTGCGCGCCGAAGCGGTTCGCCGTGCCGGAGCGAGCAGCGTCGCTTCGCCGAAGAAGTCGCCTGGGCCGAGGACCGCCAGCTGTTCCTTCTGTCCGTCGGGATGGCGAATGAAAATGGCGACCCGCCCCGAGCGTACGGCATACATGCCGGTTCCCGGATCCCCCCCTTCGAAGATTGTTTCCGCCGGGGCATAACGCCGGGCATGGACGAGGCCGGCGATGAAACTCACTTCCCGGCGTCCTAGGTCGGCAAAGATCGCCAGGCTGCGCAGAAAGGCGATAAGCGAATCGGCTTCCGACTTCTTGTGGAAAATGTTGCTCCAGAAGGGGTTCACGGTCGACCTCCACAGGGTGGCGAAAAAGTTCGCCAATTATATCAATCCACAGCGATAAAACCAGAAAAAACCCTGGATCTCGACTTCTCCCCCGACCTCGTTGCCGCGTCCGACCGAGGATTCCCGTCCTTCTCTCCGGGTGGGAACGCGGGGTGCATGGGACACGCGTGGGACGCGTTGACAGAAGATGGGCGCCTTGCTATGCTCACAACACTTTCCAAGGAGACCCTGAATGAATCTCTTTCGATGCCTGATCTGCGGTGAGTCCTACATCGGCTCGGCCGCTCCCAGCCACTGCCCCTTCTGCGGAGCCCCCGGCAAATACCTGGTAGCGGCGGATGCCTATCGGCAAGTTCCCCTTGGCGAGCTTTCCCGCAAGAGCCGGGAAAACCTCGAACGCGCCCTCGACCTGGCGGTCGGCAACGCGACCTTCTACCGGGGAGCCGCGCAGGTCGCCGATTGCGAGCGGGGACGGGCGCTCTTTTCCGCCCTTTCCCGCACCGAGACGGCCCACGCCGTACTCTTCTGCCAAATCCTTGATATTCCTTTGCCCGAGGAGCTTTCGGCTCCTGGCGAGTGCTCGCCGTCACACAAAGAAAATCTGGCCGAGGCGCGCAAGCGAGAAGGTCGTGCCGTGCAGCTTTACACGAGGTTTCTCGAAGAGACTGCCGAGGAACGGGTTAAGCAGGTGCTGAGCGCTTTTATCGAAATAGAGGCCGACCATTTCGGCATGGCCGACGAATGATGACGGATTGAGATTTCAACAGCAAGAAAAGCCAAGGTCTGCCTTGGCTTTTCTTGCTGTTGTCCGTTATTTTCAAACCCTCTCTCCCGCGAGTCGCCACGGTCGTCGCAGTGATCGATTTTGACCTGAAAAAAATTCCCGCTGCTCACGGCGTGTACCTGATGAAGGGCGATGATGGGACGGTTCTTTACGTCGGCAAAGCCAAACATCTGCGCAACCGGTTACGGGGTTACTTTTCCGCCGCCGGCGACGACCGCGCCCATATTCGCTTTCTCATGGACCGGGTCTGCGACATCGAGACGATCGTCACGGATACCGAAAAAGAAGCGTTGATCCTCGAAAACACCCTGATTAAGCAGCACCGTCCCCGCTACAATATCAATTTGCGGGACGACAAGACTTATGTTTCGTTGCGGCTCGACCCGCGCGAAGAATTTCCCGCCCTGCAGGTGGTCCGCAAGGTCCGGCATGACGGAGCGTTCTATTTCGGCCCCTTTGCTTCCTCGTCCGCGGTTCGCGATACCCTCAAGGAAATTTACCGGATTTTTCCCCTGCGCCACTATCCTCTCGCGACCTGCCGGCGGCGCGGTCGCCCCTGCCTGTTTTTCCAGATCGGCCAGTGCAGCGCTCCCTGCCATGGACGAATCAGCGGCGCGGGGTATCGGGAGCTGGTCGACGGAGTGATCGCCTTTCTGTCCGGGCGCGAAAACGACGTGTTGCGGATGTTGCGGAAAAAGATGCTGGCGGCTTCTGACGAGCTGCGTTTTGAAGCAGCGGCCCGGTTCCGCGATCAGATCGGCTCCATCGAGCAGACCATAGAACGGCAGAAGATGGTGACCCCGGCCGGCGGTGACCAAGACGTACTCGGCCTGCATCGCGAAGGGGGCGAGGTTGAAGTGGTGATCCTGTTCGTTCGCCAGGGCAAGTTAATCGACCGGCGCGGCTTTGCCATCGATTGGAAACTGGATGAAGATGAGCTTCTTTCGGCGTTTTTGCAGGAGTTTTACGGACGGGAGGTGGTTATCCCCGAGCAGTTGCTGCTTCCGTTGTTGCCGGAGAATGCCGCCGCTCTGGCCGAATGGCTCGGCGAACGCAAGGGGGGCAGGGTCGAGATGACGGTGCCCCGGCGGGGCGTCAAGCGCGAACTGGTGGAGCTGGCCAACCGCAACGCTCTCGAGTCGTTTCGCGAGCGCGGCAGCCGGCGTGAAGCCATCGACGGCGTACTTGAAGAAATCCATCGTCGTCTGCATCTCAGCCGATTACCCAAACGGATGGAATGTTTCGATATTTCCAATGTGCAGGGGCGGCAGAGCGTCGGTAGCATGGCAGTTCTGATTGATGGCGAGGCGGCCCGAGCCGAATATCGCCAGTTCAAAATCCGGACTGTGGCGGGGGCGGATGACTATGCCTCGCTCTATGAAGTTTTGCGACGCCGCTTCAACCGGGGGCGCGACGATGGGGTGTTGCCAGATTTTATCCTGATCGACGGGGGCCGGGGACAGCTCGGGGTGGTCGACCGGGTTCTTGATGAGCTTGGCCTGATGGGTCGAATCGACCGCGCCGGCATCGCCAAGAGCCGGGTTGTGTCCAACGTGCGCGGGCGAGCCTTGGAGCGTAGCGAAGAACGGTTTTTTCTCCCCGGGCGCAAGAACCCAGTATTGCTCCGGCCGGGTTCACCGGCGCTCTTCATGCTTGAGCGGCTGCGCGACGAAGCCCACCGTTTCGCCCTGACTCAGCATCGCAAGTTGCGCGGCAAAGCCGCGTTTAGTTCGATCCTCGAAGATATCCCCGGCGTCGGCCCGGCCCGGCGCAAGGTGCTGCTCAGGCATTTCGGCAGTCTGAAGAGGATTCGCGAGGCGACCCTGGAAGACTTGTCGCGGGTTTCCGGCCTGCCGGAAGCGGTGGCCCGCAATATCTTCTCCGCATTAGCGCAGTCCGGGGACTGAGCACCTTCGCGTTATCCGCCTGGCCCCAACTCCCTTGTCTCGTCGGCGAAGGTCAGATCCCCTCCATCTGTAGGGCGATTTCCTGAAGCAGTTCTCGATTAATCCGGTTATCGGGGGTTTTGGGTAGATATTTGGTGAACCGGATCTTGTCTGGCAGGTTCAGTTCGCCGATCTCCTCAATGATGTGTTCGCGGACATCCTGTAGGGTTTTTTCCCGGTAGCTTTCATCACGAAAATTCTGCAACACGCAAAAAATCACCAGCATATAACCTTGCAGCGGATGATCGATGACGATGGCCGCGCATTCGCGAATGCGGCGCATGGTCATGACGGTTTCTTCAATTTCGGCGATACTCCGCCGCCCGCTGCCGGTGCTGATCACGTTGTCCAGCCGCCCGGTCAGGTCGAAATTGGCGAGATCGTCGTAAATGGCGCCGTCCCCTGTGGTGAAATAGGTTCGCTCGGGAAATTTTTTCCAGAAGGTTTGCTGGTATCCGACCGGATCCTTGTACAGATCCTGCAACATCGACGGCAACGGCGAGGCCAGCACCAACCGTCCGGGTTCCCTCGCCGCTTTGATCGACACGCCGTTGTGGTCGACAATCCGGGCATCCACTCCCGGCAAAGGGCGCATCATCGTGTCATCCTTGAAATCCGGTACCCCCGGCACCCCGGCGATCAGGCAGCCCCCCGTCTCGGTTTGTCCCCAGATCTGGCTGATGGGCAGATTGCGGTTGTTGGTCAGTTCGAACTGCGCCCAGTTGTATATCTCCTCACTGAGTTTTTCGCCACCGCAACCGATCAGGCGCAAAGAGTTGCTGGCGCGGTTCAGATAACGCTTGGTGCTTTTTGCGCGCATGACGCTACGCAACAGCGATGGGTTAGTGTACAGAACCGTGATGTGATAGCGGTCCAGGTAGTCGAAAAAATAATTGGTGTTTTCATAGGAGATGGCCCCTTCATAGAGAAACAGGGTTGCTCCCAAGGGCAGCGGACCGTAAACGGAATACGTATGGCCGTTGATCCAGGCCAGATCCGAGGTGTTCCAGAAAATATCGGTATCCACCAGATCGAACAGCAACTCGGTGGTGAATTGCGCCCACATCAGATAACCGGCCAACCCGTGCAGCACCCCGCGCGGCTGCTTGGATTTGGTCGAGGTATAGAGCATGAAGAGCGGCTCGTCGGCATGGCGAAGGTGATCATAGACTCCGCCCGTGGCGAACTCGGGATCGGTAACCAGGTCATCGTACCAGATGTCGCGCTTCGGTCGCATCAGGGTGTGCTGGCCAGTGCGCCGCACCACCACGCAGTGCTGAATTTCGTAATCGATACGCTCCATCGCCTCATTCACCAGATCTTTAAGTCCCCGGCTGCGGAAACTGACGCCGTCACAGGTAATAATGAATTTCGCCTGACAGTGTTGCAGGCGCTGCGCCATCGCTTCGGCGGAATAAGCCATGTGGTAGTTGATATGAATGGCGCCGATACTGGCGCAGGCGAGCATGGCCACAACGGTTTCCGGCAGGTCCGGCAGATAGATCAGGACATGGGTTCCTTTTTTTACCCCCAGATGCAGCAAGCCGTTGATCAGGCTCAGGACTTCATGACCCAGCGCCTGATAGGTATAGGTGCGCTCTTCGAAATTGACTCCGCGCCAGATGATCGCTGCCTTGTTGCGGCGCAGGGTATCCATGTGTTTGCCGACCAGGTTTTCAAAGACATTGAGCTTGCCGCCGGAAAACCAGTGGTAATGGGGGGGCGCCATGTCGTCCAGCACCTTGCGGTAGGGTTCCGCCCAGTGCAGATACTTGCGCGCCAGCGCATCGAACAGCTCTTGCTGCGGCATGTCCCGGTAGGCTTCGTATTGATGGGCGGAAATTTTACGCCGCTGATAGTCAATCTTGGGATGAACCATCATTTATGATCCTTACGGGACATGTCCTGCTGGGCGCAAAACAGATCGTTAAGTGTTTTGTAGGGCGAAGACAGCTCCTGCGAAATCCTCAGAAACACCTTTGCCGTCGCGATGGAATCGCCCAGTGCACGGTGCCGCTGGTTGCAGTCGATGACGTAGGTGCTGAGCAGATCGTCCAGTTGGGTATTGGTGTTATTTTCCACCACCAGTTTGTGCAGCAGCATAGTGTCGAGCCAGGGAGCGCCCTCCAGGGAGCAGTTGTAATAATCTTTCAGGTGCCGGTTGAGCATCCGCAGGTCGAAGTTGATATGGTGCCCGACAATGATGCTGTTTCCGATGAAACCGAGAAACTCGGGGAGCGTTTCCGCGATCGACGGTTTATCCGTCAGCATGTCGTCGGTGATGCCGTGCCACTGGATCGATTCCTGCCGGATGGGAAACGGCGGTTTGATATAGGCCTCGTAGATTTTGGTGATCTTGCCGCTCTTAACCTTCACTCCGGCTGCGTTGATAATGGCGTCCTCGGCGATATTCAGCCCCGTCGTTTCCAAGTCAATAATGCAGTAGGAGGCTTCGGTCAAGGTCTTTTTCAGTACGCCTTGCGAGCGGATGGCCTCGCAGCGTTGTCGGACATAGGCCGCCACCGGGTCGCGCTCCGCGTCGCTTTTGCGCGGGCTCACGGTTTTCAAAAGGGTTTTCCACATATCCGACTCCAGCGCGAATAGTCACGCCCGTAATCTTTAAACTGTAAACTTTAAGCTGGAGATTACCCGCTTCAAAGTTTATACTTATCGACATATTTTTCAACAGGAGTTTTATTTAATGAATTTAAAACCGTTTTTTATCCTCGGCATCATCATTAGCCTCATCGTATTATTGTCGCGCTGTCAATACGGCGCGGAGCATCAGAAGGTGGACCCCAAGTATAAAAACGCCCACCTGACCGCAGTCAGCGCCCAGAAACTGCTCAAAGTAAAAAATTATGAAGAGGCCCTCAAATACTACGAGTCGGCTCGGCGGGAGCTGGAGCATCCCAACGTTCAGGGCGATCAGGGGCGGGATGTGTACATCAACTATGGCTTTGTCATGAACGACATCGGCGTCCTTCACCTGGGATGGGCGCTCTACGGCCATAAGTTGAACACCCAGCGGGACAAGGTGAATCCGGCCGCCGTTGACCAGGCGGAAATCGAGAAGGCGCTCCAGGCGCTGAAAACCTCCGTCGATTTCTACCTGCGCTGGTTCGAGCACAACCCTAAGGATTACGAGCGCTTTTCCAAGGCCATTTCGGAAAGCCTGGCCAATTACGGCACCGCCCTGAAATACTCCGGCGACATGGAAGGAGCTCTTGAGGCGTTTCGTCGGTCGTTGTTGTACAATCCCGACAACGGCAACGCCGAGCGCTCGGTCAAAATGCTCGGCATCGATCCGAAACCTTTCATCGAGGCGGGCAAGGCCGAGTTGGACAAACATAAAAAAATCAAGTTTATGTAATTTTCCCGAGGATTTCCCGGTTCCCGCAGAGCGCTCACTCCGCGGGAACCGGACTGAAAATCGACTGCGCAACCCCTTTCCCCGTCGCCTCCCCTCTTCAGACCGTCGTTCTGGGCCGCGTTCATGCCGTCCGGCCCGCGGTCGGCCCGCCCCGCCCCGCCCCGCGCGATTGCCGGATCATTCCATCGCGAACGTTCCCGCCTTGCGAACACCCCGCGCGGGCCGAAAACCCTGGGCCCGACGCTGGCGCCGCTTCCTCCTTGGATCTTTTTGTGCTTTCGCCCAAACCCCTCTTGCCTCTCTCCTTGCCAAGGAGGACTTCAATGCTTCTCCCTTCTGACTGACTTCAAGATAACCTACTGAAATCAAAGGCCTAGACTGACTGAAGTTTCGTTATGAAAAATCGCCTCCGGAGGGGACGTGGGACGCTAAAGAGTACGTTGATTACTCATTCCCCCCCTAAAAAAACCGCCCGCGCTGGGGGTGGGTAAAGAGTTCTTCCCCAGCGGGGGGGCAGGGGAAAGATCGGCCATCGGCTAAAACAAGAGGCGTGGCGCCTTGACGACTTTCGCCGGCTTTCGGCACGGATGACCGCCGGGTTCCGAAAGGCGTCGGCGGCGCTCGGAATCCCTACGCGGCGGGCTCTGAGCGAAACAAAAAAACCCCCATCGCGTACGCGATGGGGGCGAATGAAACGATTCAACACGGCGGACTATTCGTCGTTATGAACCTTGTAAAGCAGTTCCTTGATCTCCCGGGAGGGCTCGGGGGTCATCAGCGAAACCACGATCATGACGATGATGACCAGCGGTACGCCGAGCACCGCGCTGGAGGTGAAGGGGATGTAGTAGGCCAGCAGCGAAGTCTTGGGAATCAGCATCGACCCGAAGGTGACGATCAGGCCCACGATCATGCCGGTGATCGCGGCTTCCTTGGTGGTGCGGCTCCACCAGATCCCGAGCAGAAACAGGGGGAAGAAGGTGTTCGCGCCGAGGGCGAAGGCGACGGCGACGATCTGGGCGATCAGGGCCGGCGGGTTCAGGGCGATGATGATGATGGACAGGCCGAGTATAACGGTGCCGACTCGGGCGATCTTCATCTTGGTTTCTTCGGTGGCGTTCGGCCTCAACACGCGGAAGTAGATGTCGTGGGCGAAGGCCGAGGCTCCGGCCATCAGCAGGCCGCCGACGGTGGAGAAGGCGGCGGACACGGCGCCGGCGGCGAGGAAGCCGGCGAACCACTCGGGCAGGCCCGCCAGTTCGGCGGCGTTGACGACGATGGCGTCCGGCGCGATGTTGACGCCCGAAGTCCCCAGCAGGTTGGAGAATTTGGCGTAGGCCGCGTAGGCGGGCGCGGTCCAGTAGACCAGGGCGATGAAGAACAGGCCCCATACCACCTGCCAGCGGGCGTCGCTGACGCGGGGCACGACGTAGAAGCGGCCGATGACGTGGGGCAGGCCGGCGGTGCCGACCATCAGGGTGAAGCACAGGGCGATCCAGTGATAGGCGGTGTCCTTGATAAACGGCAGATAGAAGCTGGGTTCCGCGACTTCCGGGGCAATTCCGTTGCCGCCGTTACCGATGTCCCACAGGGCGGCACCGTAGCCGATCTGCGGCACAGCGGAGAAGTAGCCCAGCTTATGGGCGATGAAAAAGAGCGGCAGGAAGAAGGTGATGACGATGACCACGTACTGCACCTGCATGTTCTTGGTGGCGCCGAGCATCCCCGAGATCAGGACGTAGGCCAGAACGACCAGGGTGCCGACGACGACCGAGGTCTTGTAGTCGATGCCGAAGATCCAGTTGAACATCATGCCGATGCCCTTGTACTGGCCGACGGCGTAGACGAAGGAGATCAGGATGACGATCAGGGCCGACAGCAGGCGCGCGAACTGGGAATAGTAGCGGTCGCCGACGAAGTCCGGTGCCGTGTACTTGCCGTAGCGGCGCACCGGGCCGGCCATCAGCACCAGCAGCAGCACGTAGCCGCCGGTCCAACCGAGCACGTAGGAGATGGCGAAAAAACCCTTCAGGTAGATGAGGCCGGCCATGCCCAGATAGGAGGCTGCGGACATCCAGTTCGAGGCGATCGCCGCGCCGCCGCCCATTTGGCCGATGCCGCGCCCGGCCGCCCAGTAGTCTTCGGTGGTTTTAGCCTTGGCGAAAACGCCGACCATGACGAACAGAACCAAAAGGCCGATCATCATGAGGCCCGGAATGACCTTGAACTTTCCTTCCGGGTTCAAGTCTTCGACCGCCGCGAAAACATTGCTTGCCGTCAAAAAAAAGAGAAGAGACAAGCCCCATTGCATCATTCGTTTCATTTTCAGGTCTCCCTTCCTTTATTTAGGGTTGTCCGGGCTTCTTCTCGGCCTTGCCAAGCTCAGCTTCGAGGTTGTCGGAAAACTTGCAGTACCACCAGCACTGGGCGATGAAGAGCCCGATGCAGAACCACGCCATGTAGAAATAATGGAAGGGGAAGCCAAGAAAGCGCATTTCCGTCAAAAAACTTTTGCCGGTGACCTGGTTGATGACTTCGCCCGTGTTCAGCGTAACCTGCACGGTGTCGTTGGGATCGGCGGCCATCACCAGCAAAAGCAGAAAGCCGTACACGGCCAAGGCCCAGACCACCAAGATGATCTTGGTCATGGTCACGTCCCTGGTCATGAATTCGCCGACCGGTCTAAAAAAATTGATATGAATATCTCTTTGTCCCAAACCCTCTTTTTCCATGCCCGTTCCTCCCTTGGTGTGAAGTCTTCGGGGAGCCACCCCTGTTGACCGCATAAACGTCGAACCCTTGTTAGTCGATATTGAACAGACCGATGTTTGTTGTGGGCACCTCCTTTCGGGTTGAGTGGGTTATGATGGGGTTGTAGTGAACTCCGGAAGTAGAATTCCGCTCCGACATGGGGCGTGCTTCTGACCAACTTCGAGTTCATTCTCGGCGTCGCCGAAGTGTTGCCGACGGCGAACCTGCGTTTTACTTATCCGATTCTCCCCTTGGGCCGGGAATCCGAAAACCACGACCGACTCCCGATCAAAAGGATCTGCGGAATCGTCGGGAACCCATTTTTATTTCGATGCTGGCCGATTCTCACGGTTAATGATGGAATACATGGAACGCCGTTTGCGACTGCTTTGCTCGCGGTAGTCGGAATAATAGGCGAAAACGAAACAAATTGTCGCTCCCCCGGTGATAATGCCGCCCAAGATGTAATAAAGCGTAACGTCCATCGTTTTTCTCCGGAACTCGGTTGCTGAAATTTAAACTTAAACAGTGTTTTGGCCTCGCTGACTTTATGCCACAGCGTATTTCGATGAGTCAAGTAAAATGTTGTTATAAAAATATGTCGGCACCGTTGGTCGCGAGAACCGATTTCATGCCCTTGCAGGGCCGGGGGTACTAAATAAGTTAAATGGTTAGCCGATGTGAGCGGAATTTGTTGGGTTTGTTTTCTGGGCTAGGAAAAGTATGAAAGGGCCATGGAGGCCTGTCAAGGCGCTGAACCACTTTTTTATCGCAGAAAATCCCATTCAGTGGGCGGGTGTTGGAGGCGCCATATTGAACTATTCGACGCTCCTGTCCGGATTCGGAACCCGCTTATCAGACCGGCGCCTTTGCTGAAACCAACGGCGTTTTCAGGTTTAGAGGTCGGACGAAACTTTCTGATTGCATTTTGTTCCTCTGTTTTGTTTAATCCATGGCGTAATTAGAATCTTGGTGAGGGGATGAACTTTCCCGAGGGGAGCTTTTCATGGTAAAGTTTAGCTGTTCCAAAAAAATCCTGCTGATCGAAGCCTTTGGTTTCGGCTTTATCGTCCTCTTTCTGTGGTTGGACGAGTTTTTCGATCTGCCCAACAAGCTTTTCGGAGTCCAGCCGACGCCGGTGAACCACCTCGAATGCTGGTTCGTAACGGCAATCGTTGTGCTTTTCGCTTTCGTGGTCATGTTCATTTCGACGTCTCTTGCTCTGCGCCTGCAACGAATCGACACGGAAAAGGCGCGGCTGTTCGGTGTGATCGCCCACGACCTGCGTAGCCCCTTCACCAACCTGATCGGCAACGCCGAGCTGTTACGCAAGAATTTCAACGAGTTATCCGAGGAAGACCGGCGCTCTCTCAGTGCTGGGATTTTCGAAGCCGCGGACAAGGCTCACGACCTGCTCGAAAATCTCCTCTGCTGGGCCGAGGTGCAACTGGAGAGCGGCAATATCCCGTTGCGTCGTCGGGATTTACGCTCCTTGGTCGAGTCGGTGATCGACCAGATTGGGCTCTCTGCGACCCGCAAGCAGATCGTCATCAGCAATAATGTTCCCGAGGGGGTTATGGTGCTGGCCGACGAGACGGCCGTGAATTCGGTGTTGCGCAATCTGCTCAGCAACGCCGTCAAATTCTCCCACCCGGGGAGCTCCATTGAGGTTGGGGCCAAGGGGCGCGGCGGCAAGGTGCGGGTGAGCGTCACCGACCGCGGCATCGGCATGTCCCGGCACGAGGTCAAAAGCCTCTTCCACATGGGAACGCGCCTCTCCAAGCCGGGAACCTCCGGCGAGGCAGGGAGCGGCCTGGGGCTGTTGCTGGCCCACGAACTGGTGCGACGCGGCGGCGGTAAGCTCAAAGTGCGTAGCGATGAGGGAAAGGGGACGGTCTTCCATTTCACTCTGCTTCGGGCGAAGGCGGCCCGCGCCGGCAAGGCCGCCGAGACGGAAGAGGAATAAGCAGACTTTCGCTTCGGGATTGATCGGGGGCCGATCCGGGATGCCGGGTCGGCCCCTGTTTTCTTTTATCCGGCGGAAACGACGTTTGGCGGGAGCAGGGGAAGGCCGATGCGGTTGAGTAACTGGGTGGTGAGGCGGTAGGTGATTCCCCAGAGAAGGGGACGGTTGCCGGGGAGCAGGGTCAGGGCGGGGGTTTCGCGCGGAGCCCGGTTCCAGTCGATGCGGGTGATGATGTGGCGCGCGGGGGCGCGCAGTTTGTCAAGGGGCATGTAAAAGACGTCGCTGACTTCATGATTGCGGCGCAGCGGCGGATTCTTTCCTTCGGGCAGGGCGTAGACGCAGCAGGAGACCCGCACCGGCAGATGCGCGCCGACGATGTCGTCGAGTCCCCCCAAGTAGTCGGCGTCGCGCAGATCCAGACCGATTTCTTCGTAGGTCTCCCGTTCCGCCGCCTGACGGATGCCGCCGTCCTCAGGATCGATCCGGCCGCCGGGGAAGGCGAGGTCCCCCGACCAGGGGTCGCGGGGGTGGGCAGCCCGTTCGATGTAAAGAATTTCCGCGCCCTGGGGACCGGGACGGAGAATGAGGGCTACCGCCCCATGGCCGTGCTCGGGCCCACTCGTCATCCGTGGCGGATGCGGGTTGAGCGCCCGGCGGAAGTGCGTCAGCTGGTCGGGCCAGGAGGAGAGGAGCGGTTGCGGCATCGGCTGCGATCTCGTGAACAGGTCAGGGGTTAGCGGCGCGGGAAGAGCTCGATCAGGGTGATTTCCGGCGGGGCAAAGACCCGTATCGGCGGACCCCAGGTGCCAGTTCCGCGGCTGGCATAAAGGAGAGCGCCGGTGGGCAGGCGGTAGAGGCCATTTTGTAAAGGATATTCCAGGGCGGTCACCAAGTTGAAGGGGATGATCTGGCCGCGATGGGCATGCCCCGAAAGTTGTAGATCGAAGACTTCTTCGCCGGGGGTGATCAGGGGCCGGTGCTTGAGGAGCAGGGTAAAATGGCAGCGCTCGGCGAGGTTGACCAAGGTCGCCTCATCAACGCTGTGTCCGCCTGCCGGATCATCGACCCCCACCAGTAGCAACGGGCCGACCCGTGTCGCCCGGTCACGCAGCAGGATAAAGCCGCTCTCTTCGAGAAAATCAAGAGCCTGGTCGAGTCCGGCGTAATATTCATGATTGCCGGTCACGGCGTACTTCCCGAGAGGTGGGGTCAGCCGCCGGAAAATGTCGGTCAGCCCGACGATATGATCGAGACGGGCGTCGACGATATCCCCGGTCGCTACCAGCAGATCGGGTTTCAGCTCTTCGATCCGACGGGCCACCTGCTCCAGTTTGCCGTGGCGGTGCAACAGGCCGAGATGCAGGTCGGAAATCTGGACGATGCGCAGACTCTGCCCTTCGGCAGGCAGCTTGTCGGTGGGAATACGCAGGGTTTCGACGGTCAGGTTGCGGGCTTCGAAGACCCCGTAGATGCTGAGCAGCAGGGCTAGTGCCGGGACCAGCAGGGCACAGCGTGGGCCGTGCAGTTTCCATTCGGCAAGGGTGGGGCGATAGCGGGCGAGAGGCGTCAGCAGGAGATCCCAGGCGAAGACCGCGACGAATCCGGCAAAGGTCAGAAAGATGAAGGCCATCCATGAATAGCCGATGATGGCCAAGAGCCGCGCCGCCCCGTCTAGGTCGAGTCGTTCGAGAAGACGCACCAGAACCGGCGCGGCGATCATCAGCAGCATGAAGAGCAAAACCGGCCGGCGGGCGCGTTCCCGGCTCGCGAGCAGCGGTCGCAGGCCGAGGTAGGCGAGCAGATGCATGGCGCTGTAAAGGGAAAGGAAGACCGTCAGGAAAATGATCAGTCTGGGCATGATGTAACTCTTCGTGGAGAAAGGCTGCCGGCGTTATGGCAACGCGTCGACGGCCGGTTTTTCGCCGGATGAAAAAAGCCCCTGGCGTTGAGGCCAGGGGCTTGTCGTTGAAGCCGTCGGCCGATTACTCGACGGTGACCTTGCCATCCTCAATGATGAGGGCATACTTGTAGCCGTGGCCGAAATCCTTGTCGGCGGTGAGAATGCCGCTGACCAGGATGGTGTCGCCGACTTGGGCGGTGACGCCGGTAGTGACGGTGAGATCGTTGGTTCCCTCGCCACCGGTGCCGTCCTGCATGTGAATCCAGTTTTTACCCATGATGCCCGGGCTGAACTTCACGACCTTGCCGCGCACGGTGACTTCCTTGCTCGTGAGTTCGCCCTTGCCGGCGTAGATCTCTTCGATGCTCTTGCCGCCCTCGGCCTTGGCGATGCCGCTCAGGTCGATATTTTCGGCCTTGACCGGGGTGATCGGCGGATGACCGCTGGGTAGTTCCCCGGGGGTGGCGACGGGCGCGGCCATGCCTTCGCCGCCGCCGACCATGACCGCCGGGACAAAGTAAACCATATCGAAGTCACGATTCAGGGTCTTGCTGTGATAATTGGGCATCGGCATGCCTTCGGGAACGGCGACGCTGTCACCGACCTTGACCTGGAACTCGGGGGCCGCCGCCCAGATCTTTTCGCTGCCGGTATCGACCTGAACATAAGTGTAGCCGGCCGCGTTCATGGTTTCTACGACGGTACCGCTCTTGGCCTGCGAAGTCGGGGGTGCCGGGGTTTCCGCCTGGGACTGGGCCTTGGGGGCTGCGGTGCTGGTCGGCGCTTCATTTTTGCAGCCGGCCGCCAGGGTCAACGCCAGGGCTCCGATGGACAGGTAGAAGAGTTGCTTTTTCACGGATGTCTTCCTCCATTGGGGTTGGTCGTGCGGGCTTCATGCCTGTGTTCGCGGGATGTTCCTCTGAGGATCTTTATGTTTTTGGGGAAATTAGCACAGGCAGGGGGGCGAAACAAGGGGCTTTTGGTCTCTTTGTATCTGCGCGAATGCACGTTCGTGCCCGACCTGCCGGGCAAGCGAGGCGGGGCGTGGTCACGAAGGGTTCCCGCCTGTTGCATCCCGTTGCGGCTCGTGGCATGATCCGCCGGTCTTTATCATCTTACTCTCGGGAGGTCCTGCGGGCATGGTCCGTAATGACGATCTGGTGGCCATCTTCCACTCCATTCATCGGGTCATGAAGGCCGAGAAAGTGCTCAAACAGGCGCACGTCGACATCCTGCTGATTCCTGCCCCTCGCCAGCTTAGCTCCGATTGCGGCCTGGCCATCCGTTATCCTGAGACTCTCCGCGAGACAGTGGGCGCGGTGCTGGAACGGGAAGGACTGCGGCCGGAGGAACTCTACCTCTATCGGGACGGCGTTTTCCATCGCCAATCCTTGTAACAAGGCCCTTTCATGGAATGGAGTTTTTCCTTGACAGAAAAACCGAGCTTCCACTATATTCCCCATTTCGGCTACCCCCAGTTTGGATTGTGACGACCTGAATGCTTGACAACCTCACGGAAAAGTTCGACGGAATCTTCAAAAAGCTGCGCGGGCACGGGCGGCTGACCGAGGAGAATATCAAGGAGGCCCTGCGTGAAGTACGCTTGGTTCTGCTTGAGGCCGACGTCAACTTCAAGGTGGTCAAGGATTTCGTCGAAGCGGTGCGGGAGCGGGCGGTTGGGCAGGACGTACTCAAGAGCCTGACTCCGGCCCAGCAGGTCATCAAAGTGGTGCGCGACGAACTTGGCCGGCTGATGGGGGAAGGGGAAGAAAACCGCCTCGACCTCGGCGGCCGTCCGCCGGTGGCGGTGATGCTCTGCGGCCTGCAAGGGGCCGGTAAAACCACCACCTGCGGCAAACTGGCGCTCAAGCTGCGGCGGGACAAACGAAATCCCCTGCTGGTGCCGGCGGATGTCTACCGCCCGGCGGCCATCGAGCAGCTCAAGACGGTGGGCCGACAGCTCGACATCCCGGTGTACGACAGCCGGCCCGACGACGATCCGGTGGCGATCTGCGAGGCGGCACGCCGTTTCGCGGAACTGAACGGTTACGATACCCTGATCCTCGATACCGCCGGCCGGCTGCATATCGACGCGGCGCTCATGGGGGAGTTGGCGCGGATCAAGGAATCCCTCGCGCCCCGGGAGATTCTCCTGGTTGCTGATGCCATGACCGGTCAGGACGCGGTCAACGTCGCCGCCAGTTTCAACGAGCAGCTGAATTTGACCGGGGTGGTCCTGACCAAGCTTGACGGTGATGCTCGCGGTGGTGCGGCGTTGTCCATCCGCGCAGTTACCGGCAAGCCGATCAAGCTTGTCGGCCTCGGCGAGAAGATGGATGCCCTTGAGGTCTTCCATCCCGACCGCATGGCTCAGCGCATTCTCGGCATGGGTGATGTTCTCTCCCTGATTGAAAAGGCGGAAGCCGCCATCAGTCGGGACGAGGCGGCGGCCATGGAGCAGCGGCTGCGCAAAGAGGGCTTCACCCTGGAGACCTTTCGCGATCAGATGCAGTCCATCAAGAAGATGGGTTCCCTCGATTCCATGCTGAAGCTCATTCCCGGCGTCGGCAAGGCCCTCAAGCAGGCCCAGGGCGCGCAGCTTCCCGACAAGGAAATGAAGAAGATCGAGGCGATCATCAACTCCATGACCCCGGAGGAGCGCCGCAACCACAAGCTGATCAACGGTTCCCGCCGGATGCGCATCGCCAACGGCAGCGGTACCAAGGTGCAGGATGTCAATCAGCTGCTCAAGCGCTTCAGCGAGGCGCAGAAGGTTATGAAGAAAATGCAGCAACTCGGGCCCAAGGGGCTCAAGGGGCTGATGGGACGGGGCGGCGGTCTCCCCTTCTGAGATCCAGTTTCGCGACCGGCGACGGTGCGACCGAGATATATCCATCCAACCAAATACGGAAGATCCGTTCAGCAGCAGGAGGAAAAACAATGGCGGTTAAGATCAGGCTAGCCCGCGGCGGCGCCAAGAAAAAACCTTTTTACCAGGTGGTGGTGGCTGACGAGCGTTGCCCCCGCGATGGCCGTTTCGTCGAAAATCTCGGCCAGTACGATCCCAAGCAGAACCCCCCGATGGTCAAGCTGGACGAGGAGAAGACCCTGGCTTGGCTGAAACAAGGGGCGCAGCCGACGGAAACCGTGCGCCAATTGCTGCGCGGTCAGGGAATCTGGGCGAAGTTCAAGGCACCTGCCGGCGTCTGAGCGGTGATTTTCGCCGCCTCTTTTGGCTAACATGGCGTCGATCGTCCCGCCGGCCCTGAACCCGGCAAAATCCTCGGAATGGTTCGTGGTTGGTTCGGTCGTCGGCGTCCATGGGCTGCGCGGCGACCTCAAGGTTCGTCCGCTGACCGCTGATTCCGATGCGCTTTTTTCCGCGACCCGCCTTTTGCTGGTGGACCGGACAGGAAAGGAGTTGCCCGTCGTTCCCGCCCGCGTCGCCCCGCACAAGGGGATTTTTCTGGTGCGATTGCGTGGTCTTGACGGGATTGACGTGGTCGAGGGGCTGGTCGGACGGGAAGTGCGGATGCGCTACGACGATCTTCCCGAGTTGGCGGGTGACGAATATTACTGGCATCAGCTCCAGGGATTGCGGGTTGTCGATCGATTGCGGGGGGAGTTGGGACGTCTCGACGATCTTCTCGCTACCGGTGCCCATGATATCTACGTGGTGAATGGCCCCTTCGGCGAGGTGCTGATCCCGGCAGTCGGTCCCTTTGTTCTCGCCGTCGATCTCGACGCGGGTCTCATGACCGTTGAATTGCCGGAAGGGCTGGTTCCCGAAGCCGATGATCTTTGATGTCCTGACCCTTTTCCCTGAGATGTTCGTCTCGCCTTTTGCCGAGAGTGTGCTCGGCAAGGCCATTGACAAGGGGTTGCTTGCTGTGCGTGCCCACAATCTGCGGGACTGGGCCGAGGGACGGCACAAGGTAGTGGACGATACACCTTATGGTGGCGGCGACGGCATGGTCATGAAGCCGGAGCCGGTCTGCCGCGCTCTTGATGAACTGCGCGCACGCACGCCGAGTTCCCCGGTGCTGCTCATGTCTCCCCAAGGGCGACTCTTTTCCCAGACCCAGGCCCGGGAGTTAGCTGGTCGACCCGGCCTGATTTTCGTGTGCGGGCGTTACGAGGGGTTTGACGAGCGTATCCGTTCCCGGGTCGATGCCGAATATTCCCTTGGGGATTTCGTCCTCACCGGGGGAGAATTGCCGGCGATGGTCATGATCGATGCCATTGCCCGCCTCCTGCCGGGGGTTTTGGGGAACAGCGGTAGCGCGGAGAGCGATTCTTTCTCCGACGGCCTGCTCGAATATCCCCATTACACCCGCCCGGTGGAATTTGCGGGGGAGCGGGTTCCCGAGGTTCTCCTCTCCGGCAATCATGGCGAGATTGCCCGCTGGCGGCGGCGCGAGCAGTTGCGCCGCACCTTGGAGAGGCGTCCGGAGCTGCTTTCCAAGGCTGCGCTCAGCGAGGCGGATCGGGCCTATCTCGCAAGCCTACGGGACGAGTCCCGCGAGACAGGGCCGTGAGCGGGCAACCGTTGGCGGTCGCTTTGGTCCACGCGCCGGTACTCGACCGGCGGGGGGATCGGGTCGTCTCCGCCGTAACCAACCTCGACCTGCACGACATCGCCCGCAGCGCCCGAACTTACGGCGCGCGGCGCTTTTACGTGGTCACTCCGGCTCACGAGCAGGTGGCTTTGGTGAAGCGGATCACCCGGCATTGGTCCGAGGGGCACGGTGCCGCTTATCATCCCGACCGGGCCGAGGCCTTGCGGCTGATCGAAACCGTCCCCCGTCTGGAGGCGGCCATCGCTGCCTGGGAAGCAGAACTCGGCCGCCCGGTTTGTCCGGTTCTGACCGGGGCCGCACGGCAGGACGGCATCGACTTCGTCGCCTGTCGCCGATTGCGTGCCGAACAGCCGCTGCTGCTCATCCTCGGCACCGGATGGGGACTCGCTCCGGAACTCTTCGAACGGGGCTGGACGGTGCTTGAGCCGGTGCGGGGCGTGGCGAACTATAATCATCTTTCGGTGCGGGCGGCCGCGGCCATCATTCTCGATCGGCTGCATCTTCCCGAAACCGTTGCCGTGTAAGAAGGCGGACTGCCCGATGTCCGGGTGGACGGACAGCGACTAACGAATCCTGGAAAAGGATCCCTATAGAGGAGGAACTCATGAACATTATTGATCGTCTGGAGATGGAACAGATCCGCAAGAATATTCCCGCCTTCAAGGCCGGGGACACCCTGCGGGTTCACGTTAAGATTGTCGAGGGAGACAAGCAGCGCATCCAGGTTTATCAGGGTGTTTGCATCAAGCGGGTTAACCGGGGGGTCGGCTCGACTTTCACCGTCCGCAAGATTTCCAACGGCGTCGGCGTCGAACGTATTTTCTCCCTGCACTCCCCGGCGGTGGAAAAGATCGAGAACATCATGGTCGGTCGGGTGCGCCGGGCCAAGCTCTACTATCTGCGCAATCTGCACGGCAAGGCCGCCCGTATCAAGGAAAAGCGTCTCGCCTAGGCGGTTCGCCCGCAAGAAAAAAGCCCCGGCGACGAACCGGGGCTTTTTTCTTGCGGTAATACGGCGCGAACCCGCCGGCATTCCTAGTGATGGACGGCCGGGGCGACGGCTGCGGTTTCCGGCGTGGACAGAATAGCCACGATCAGGATGGTGAGGACGACATAGACGCCGACCGTGGCCCAGCCCCCCAGGCGGAAGACCCCCATGAACTCTTTCCAGTCAACGAAAAATCCCAGATAGGCAACAACGGCCACCAGCGCGAAGAAAACACCCATGAACTCTCTCCTCTCATTAAAGATATGTTAAGCGTTGAGGGAATTGTATACCAAGGCCGCGGTGAAATCCAGCCGGAATTTTTCTTCTGGGAGGGTTGATGAACGAGGAGCTTTTCCCCAAAGCTGACCCCCCACCTCTGACGTTCTTCGAGGAACGTCTGCGCTGTCGCGGTTACGGCAACATCGCCGGGATCGATGAAGCCGGTCGTGGTCCCTTGGCCGGGCCGGTGGTTGCGGCGGCGGTGATCTTGCCGCCGGTTTTCGAACTGTCCGGGCTGAACGACTCCAAGAAACTCTCGGCGTCTTGCCGCGACCGTCTTTTCCCCCTGATCCGCGCCCAGGCCCGGGCCATCGGCGTCGGCATCGTCCCGGCGGAAGAGATCGACCGGATCAACATCCTCCAAGCCACCCTGCGCGCTATGTCCCTGGCGGTACGGCGGCTCAAGGTTCAAGCCGACTATCTGCTGGTGGACGGCATCACCCCCGTTCCCCTGTCCCTGCCGCAACAGACTCTCAAGCAGGGTGACGGCCGCTGCGCCGCCATCGCTGCGGCCTCCATCGTCGCCAAGGTGCTGCGTGACCGGATCATGATTGTCTGCGATGAGCGCTATCCCGGATACGGCCTGGCTCGCCACAAGGGCTACGGTAGCGCCGCCCATCTCGCCGCGATTGCCGACCTCGGGCCGACCCCTTTGCATCGGAAAAGTTTCGCCGGGGTTCGGGAACATCTGCAGCGGTCATGAGCGAAGCGCGGCAGAATCTGGGACGTTGGGGAGAGGATCTGGCCGCCCGTTATCTGGAACGGTGTGGTTGGCGGATTCTGCACCGTAACCTGCGCACTCCGGTGGGTGAGATCGACATTCTCGCCCGGGACGGGAAGACCCTGGTCTTCGTCGAGGTGAAAACCCGCCGTGGGCTCGCCTTCGGCACCCCCCAAGAGGCGGTGGGGCCGGCTAAGCGCCGGCAGATTCTGCGTGCCGCCCAGTGGCACTTGGCCGCGGTTGCCTACCGTACGACGGTTCGCTTTGATGTGGTGGCGATTCTCGCCGGTTCCGGTGAGCCGCGTATTGAGCATATCGTCGATGCTTTCGGGCAAGACTGATCTTCGCCGACCCTTGCCGGATTCGACGTTTCTTTGTTAAGCTTCATGATGGCGCGGCCCTGATGTCCGCAGGCGGCAGGGGGAGCGCGAGGTGCCGTGATGATGAAATCTTTGTCCGAATGGGGCTATTGCCGTCTCGGAGTCGCCGTTCCGGAATTGCGGGTGGCCGATATCGCTTTCAATCTGGAGCAAATGCGCCGGATCGTCGATCAGGCCGAGGCCGCTGATTGCGGCCTGCTTCTCTTTCCGGAGTTGGCGCTCACCGCTTACAGCTGCGGCGATCTCTTCTTCCAGCCCTTACTTATTGAGCAGGCCCGCCGGGCCGTCGCCGAATTAGCGGCCGATACCCGAGGGCGCGCCCTGACCTTGGTTGTGGGGGCGCCGATCCGCCTGGGTGACCGTCTCTACAACTGCGCGGTGGTTCTCGGTCAGGGGCGTATTCTCGGCATCGTTCCGAAGATTCATCTGCCCAACAGCCACGAGTTCTACGAGCAGCGCTGGTTCGCTTCCGGGCGCGGGATCCGTTGCGCGCACATGGATTGGGATGGCGAGGCGATCCCCTTTGGGACCGATCTCCTCTTTTGCGCGGCAAATCGTCCCGAATGCCTGGTGGGTATCGAGCTCTGCGAGGATCTGTGGGTCGCCCATCCGCCGAGCGGACTGATGGCGCAACAGGGCGCAACGGTTTTGCTCAACCCCTCGGCGAGTCCGGAGACCTTGGGCAAAGATATCTATCGCCGGGAGCTGGTGTGCGGTCAGTCGGCGCGTTGTCTGGCCGCCTATGCCTACGCCTCGGCCGGACCCGGCGAATCGAGTACCGATCTGGTCTTTTCCGGCCATTCGCTGATCGCGGAAAACGGCGTGCTGCTGGCGGAAACCGAGCGCTTTCGCTTTGATTCGCAGTTGGTTCTGGCCGATGTCGATCTGACCCGCCTGCGCACCGAGCGAGGGAGGAACAGCAGTTTCGCCCTGGTCGCCAGCGGCCCCCGTTATCGGGAAATCCCCTTCCTGCTCGCCGAACTGCCCGCCACTGAACCGTTACGCCCCCGGAATGCGACCCCCTTTGTCCCCGCCGACGACGGTGAACGCACCGCCCGCTGCCGGGAGATCTTCGCCCTGCAGACCACGGCCCTGGCCAAACGTCTGCGTCATACCGGTGTGTCGCGGGTGGTTCTCGGCATCTCCGGCGGCCTCGATTCGACCCTGGCGCTGCTGGTGGCGGTCAAGGCCTTCGATCTTCTTGGACTTGACCGCACGGGGGTCCTCACACTGACCCTGCCCGGATTCGGCACCACCGCTCGTACCCGGGGGAATGCCGAACGTCTCGCCGAACTGCTCGGCGTCGGGCTGCGAGTGATCCCCATTGATGCGGCAGTACGCAGCCATTTTGCCGATATCGGCCATCCCGAAACCTTGCACGACATTACTTACGAAAACGCCCAGGCGCGGGAGCGCACCCAGATTCTCATGGACGTGGCCAACCAGGTCGGAGGTTTGGTTGTTGGTACCGGCGATCTGTCCGAACTGGCCCTCGGTTGGTGTACCTACAACGCCGATCACATGTCCATGTACGGCGTTAATGCCGGCGTGCCGAAGACCCTGGTGCGTTATCTCGTCGCCTGGTGCGCCGAGAGCGAATTCACCGGTGAGGCGGCGGAAATTCTCAAGGATATCTGCGCTACCCCGGTGTCCCCCGAATTGTTGCCGCCCACCGCCGAAGGAGAGATCGCCCAGAAGACCGAGGACCATGTCGGCCCCTATGTCCTGCACGATTTCTTTCTCTACCATATGGTGCGTTGGCACGATCCCCCCGGCAAGATCTACTTTCTGGCCTGCCGGGCCTTCGCCGACGAGTTTCTTCCCGCAACGATTCTGCGCTGGCTGCGGATCTTCTACCGGCGGTTCTTCTCCCAGCAGTTCAAGCGCTCCTGTCTCCCCGACGGACCGAAGATCGGCAGCGTCGCTCTCTCCCCGCGGGGGGACTGGCGCATGCCGAGCGACGCCTGCGTCGACCTCTGGCTGCGGGAACTGGACGGGTTGGACGGGGAGTCCTGAACGATGTCGCCCGGCACCCTCTATCTGGTCGCCACCCCCATCGGCAATCTCGAGGATATCAGTCTGCGCGCCCTGCGCATCCTCAAGGAGGTGGATCTGGTGGCTGCCGAGGATACCCGCCACAGTCGCAAGCTCTTCAACCATTACGGCATCGCCACGCCGCTGACTTCCTGCTTCGAACACAACGAGGCGCGCAAGGGGGAACGGATTGTCGAGGTGCTGCGTCAAGGACGATCAGTGGCACTGATTTCCGACGCCGGCACGCCGGCCATTTCCGATCCCGGCTATCTTGTCGTTTGCCGTTGCCGGGATGAAGGCCTGCCGGTTGCCGCTGTTCCCGGTCCGTCGGCGGTGATCACCGCCCTGGCGATCTCCGGGCTGCCGACGGCGCGTTTTGCCTTCGAGGGCTTCGTCCCCGCCAAAACCTCGGCTCGCCGGACGCTCTTCGCCGCCGCGCGAAACGAGAGGGAGCGTACCCTGATCTACTACGAGGCTCCCCATCGCTTGTTGGCGGCCCTGACCGATCTGCGGGAGGAACTGGGCGGCGAGCGGCGGGTGGCCGTCGCCCGGGAGCTGACCAAACTGCACGAGGAACTCTTTCGTGGGACGGTGGAAGAGGCGCTGGCGTATTTCGGCGTCGGGCGGGTGCGGGGGGAGATCGTTCTGCTGGTCGCACCGGCGGCGGGGGAACCCGAAAGGGAAAGCCTGGAAGAGGCGGTGGCCCGCTGGCAGGCCGCCCCGGAAGGTTCCCGCAAGGAGATGGTCAAGATTCTGGCCAAGCGCTTTGGCGTGCCGGGAAGCGAAGTTTACCGCCTCAGCCTCGAACTGGGGAGGGGGCGGGAAGAGGGACAAGCCGACGATTCTCATCATTGATGACCATCGGCCGTGATCATGCTGTTGGAGAATGTTCTGCACCTGCACGGCTATGGGGGTTTTTACGCAGAAACTGGGGAAGTATTGGCCCGAAGGGAAGGCCCGGCGCTTGTTCTGCTCGACATGATGATGTCGGAAATGGACGGCTTTCGCGTCTGCGAGGCGCTCTAGAAGGCCGCGATATCCCCGTCTTTTTTGTAACCGCTCAGGAGGCAGCGCCGACGCGCTCAATGGCCGGTGCTGCCGTCTTCATTCACAAACCGTTCAAAAGCCGGCAGATTATCGAGGTTCTGAGCGAACAGCTGCGGGGTCGGGCGTAACCTCAGAAGCGGATTTCAAAAGCTGCGAATTCGCCACTGAATTCTTCCCAGTCGATAAACAGTTCCGTGACCTTGCCGGCGGGCGGCCCCTGCCGGCAGGCCTCCAGGGCGCGGCGGATCACCGATTCCTGGCCTTCGAAAACGGCTTCCACATCCCCGTTTCCGAGATTACGCACCCAGCCGGTCAGTCCGTTGCCCTTGGCCTGCTGTGTTGCGAAATGGCGGAAGCCCACCCCCTGTACCTGTCCTTTGAAACGCACCCTGGCGCGTACTTTCCTCATTCCGATTCTCCTGCTGCCGTCATGCGCAGAAATTCCGCCTCATCGATAATCCGGATCCCCAGCTGCCGGGCTTTCTCCAGTTTGCCGCCGGCCCCGGGGCCGGCGAGGACGATATCGGTTTTTTTGCTCACCGAGCCGCTTGCCCGTCCACCTAGGCGTTCTACCAGCGCTTCCGCCTCCTTGCGCCCGAGGCCGACAAGGTTGCCGGTGATGACCAGGGTCTTGCCGCGCAGGGGGCCATTGCTTTGCACCACCGCCTCTTCTGCCGGATGCAGGCCGAGATCCGCAAGTTCGCGCAAAAGCAGGAGGTTGGCTGGATTGGTGAAGTAGTTGCGCAGTGATTCGGCAACTTTGTCGCCGATTTCGTGGATTTCGGTCAGTTGTGCGGGCTCGGCTGCGGCCAGGGCGTCGAGCCCGGTGAAACGCTTGGCCAGAAGCCGGGCAGTGTGGCTGCCGACATGGCGGATGCCGAGACCGAAAAGAAGTCGGGAAAGAGGGCGGGTTTTGCTGGCGGCGATGGCGTGCAGGAGCTTGTCTGCCAGCACCTCGCCCATGCGCTCCATCTGGAAGAGATCGTCCCGGGTCAGACGGTAGAGGTCGGCGACGTTCTGGAGTTTGCCCAACGCGATGAGCTGTTGCAGCTGTTTCTCCCCCAGTCCCTCGATATCCATGGCATCGCGGGAGACGAAGTGCTTGAGACGCTCCAACGCCTGGGCCGGGCAGTGGACATTACTGCAGCGCGGCACGACCTCGCCGGGTTTGCGGGTCACCGGCTCACCGCATTCGGGGCAGACTTCCGGCAAGGGGATCGGGTGTTCCGCGCCGGTGCGCTTATCCTTGAGAACTCGGACGACGTCGGGAATCACGTCTCCGGCCCGCTCCACCAGGACATGATCGCCGACGCGAATGTCGAGACGGGCGATTTCATCCCAGTTGTGCAGGCTGGCGCGGCTGACGGTGACGCCGCCGACGGTGACCGGGCGCAGTTGGGCGACAGGGGTGATGGCGCCGGTGCGGCCGACCTGGAGGACGACCTTCTCCAAGACCGTTTCCGCCTGACGCGGCGGGAACTTGTAGGCCACCGCCCAGCGTGGCGAGCGGCTCAGTTCCCCCAGTTCCCGCTGCAGATCCCGTTCGTCGACCTTGACCACCATCCCGTCGATTTCGAAAGGGAGTTCCTCGCGGCGTTCAAGCAACTGCCGGAAACGGGCGATAACTTCCTCCGCGCCCCGGACGCGACTTGTTCCTTCGAGGTTGACGGGCAGGCCCATAAGCCGTAGCGCCTCCAGAGCCTGGGCCTGGGTAGCGGGCTGGGCTCCCTCCCAGCGGCCGAAGCCGTAGCAGAAGAGGCGCAGGGGACGGCGTGCGGTGATTGCGGCATCCAGTTGCCGCAGGCTGCCGGCGGCAGCGTTACGGGGGTTGGCGAAGGTGCGTTTCCCCGCTTCCTCCTGCTCGCGGTTGAGGCGCTGAAAGTCGGCCAGATCGATATAGACCTCGCCGCGCACATCGAGGAGGGCCGGGAAGGGTGGATGAAGATATCGGGGGACGCTCGCCAGGGTGCGCAGGTTTTCGGTGATAGCTTCCCCGGTCAGACCGTTTCCCCGGGTGCTGGCTTGGCTCAGCTCCCCCCGTTCGTAGGTCAGCTCCACCGCCACACCGTCGAGTTTCATTTCGCACAGGTAGTCGATGTCGCTACCGCGGGCAAGAAAGGTGCGCCGGAGACTGGCATCGAACTCCAGGAATTCCTCTTCGTTCTTGACGTTGCGCAAAGAGAGCATGGGTAGGGCGTGAGAGACCGGCGCGAACTTTTCCGACGGCGGCGCACCGACCCAGCGGGAGGGAGAGTCGGTGTCGGCCAGTTGCGGATATCGGGCTTCGAGATCAAGTAGTTCGCGAAAGAGCTCGTCGTATTCGGCATCGGAAATTTCCGGCGCGTCGAGCACGTAATAGTTGTGGCTGTGCCGGCGCAAGGCTTCGCACAGTTCAGCGTGACGGCTTGCGGCGGCTGGGGTCGGTTCGGACACGGGTTTCTCCTCGGTGAGTTACTGCGCCCTTGGCCTGGGTCTTATAGCATGGCCGGCCGTTGCGGGCAAGCCGCTCAGGAGCGGGAATACATTGAATTGTCCTCATGTATCAGGTAAACTCTCGAAAATCTACAAGGAGGAATTCCAAGGGTGGATGAAGACTCGTTAAGGCTGCTTGTGCTGGGAGTGCTGTTTCTGCTGTCGGGTTTTTTTTCCGGTTCGGAGACGGCGCTGATGTCCCTGGATCGGTTGAGGGTTAAATATCTGGTGCAAAAGAACCGGCGGGGCGCCCGTCGTCTCGAAGCCCTGCTCGAACACCCCGACCGGCTGCTCAGTGCCATTCTCATCGGCAACAATCTCGTTAATATCGCCATTTCGGTTCTGGCTACCGGCCTCTTCGTTCGTTACTACGGAGAACGGGGGGAGCTTTATACGATTCTTCTGCTCACCCCGTTTCTGCTCGTCTTTTCTGAAATTTCCCCCAAATCCTACGCCGCGCAGAATCCTGAACGAGTCTCCTTCGTGGTGTTGCGGCCGATCTTGCTGGTCATCTGGTTGCTGACCCCGGTGATCTGGGTGGTTACCGCCCTGACCGGTCTTCTTGCCCGCCTGTTTCCCGGGGAGGGGGCGAACCGGCCGATTATTTCCGAAGATGAAATCCGTGCCCTGATCAATGTCGGTGAGCAGACGGGAGTCGTCGCTACCACCCAGCGGCGCATGCTGCACGGTGTTTTCGAACTCTCCCAGACCCGGGTGCGGGATGTGATGATTCCGCGCACCGAGGTCGTCGGCATCGCTGCCAGTGCCGTTTTGGAGCAGGCGCTGGCCCTCATCTGCGAGTCCCGGCACTCGCGCTTTCCCGTCTATCAGGGGGGGCTGGATAATATCGTCGGCATCATCCATTCCAAGGACGTTCTGCTGGCAACACGAAGTGCCGAGGCATTCTCCCTCGAACGGATCATGCGTCCCCCTTACTTCGTTCCCGACTCGAAGCGGATCGAGACACTCCTCCAGTCCTTCCGCCGTCGTCATGCCCATCTGGCGGTGGTGGTCGACGAGTATGGCGGGGTCGAGGGAATCGTCACGCTGGAGGATATCGTCGAAGAGATCGTCGGCGAAATTCAGGACGAGTACGATGATGACGACGTGTTGTTGCGGGAAATGGAGCCGGGACGGTACATGATCGACGGCAGTACCTCGCTGCGGGCGATCAACCGCCGCTTCGGTCTTGATTTCTCTGAGGAACACGTCAATACCCTGGCAGGGTTCATGCTGCGCCTGCTTGGTACCATCCCCAATGAGGGGGATCGTTGTCAGGCGAACGGCGCGGAATTGACGGTGCGCAAGGTGGTCGACCGGCGGATCGAAGAGATCGAAATGCGTCTCCCCCCCCCGGCGCCTCCCGATTGATCCTGCCGCTGGTGGGACGACACTTCCCGTCTCCGCCCGAATGGACAAACCTCTTTTTAATCATGCACTTTCAGGCCCGCGTCGCGGGCCTTTTTTTGTTTGTCCAGCAGGCCTAAACCATTGGAAAACTGTAAAAATCCCTTGACAGGGGAAAAGGGGACCGTTATAGTTCCCAAAACGTGGGGAATCGTGACATCTTGGGCCAAAAAGGGCCGCCAATGATATTCCAGGGTGAATTCAACAACTCCATCGACCCCAAGGGGCGCGCCAGTATTCCCGCGAAATTCAGGGAGATTCTGGCCGATTCCTATGGGGATGAGGTGTTGGTGGTGACCAAGAATATCGAAGGAGGGCTCTCGGCCTATCCCCTTTCAATTTGGGGCAGGATCGTCGAGCGGGTTCAGCAGAGTGTGCCCGGCCCCGAAAAGAACGCCATCATCCGCCTGATCGTTGCCCCGGCAACGGAGTGTGCCTTCGATAAGCAGGGGCGGGTGCTGATTCCCCCTGCACTGCGTTCCCATGCCGGTCTGGAGCGGGAGATCGTGGTGGTGGGGATGTTCGAGAAGATCGATCTTTACAGCCAGCTCAAGTACGCCGAGGTCACCCGTCACTCCGAAGAGTTGCTCCAGTCCAGTCCCGATTTCGTTTCCGCCGTGGGGTTGTAGTTCGTGGCTGAGGAGCTTTTCGAGCATCGTTCGGTGTTGGTTGCGGAAGTTCTCCACTGGCTGGCGCCGCGACCCGGCGGCATCTACCTTGACGGCACGCTGGGCGGGGGCGGGCATGCCCGCCTGATTCTGGAAGCCTCATCCCCCGATGGCCGTGTGATTGGCCTGGATCGCGATCCCGCCGCCCTGAAAAAGGCCGGAGTGGTTCTCGCCCCTTTCGGCGAACGCGCCCTGCTGCGCCATGCCAACTTCTCCGAGGCGTCCGAGGTGCTGGCTGAGTTGGGGATCGCCGGGGTCGACGGTATGCTTCTCGATCTCGGCGTCTCTTCCCATCAGCTGGACAGCTCGGAGCGGGGCTTTTCCTTTCGTGGCGACGCGCCTCTGGATATGCGCATGGATCCAACCTGTGGCCTTTCCGCCGCTGAGGTGCTGGCACAAGCGGATGCGGAGACCTTGACCCGGATCTTTAGGGAGTTCGGCGAGGAGCGGTGGGCCGGACGCATCGCCCGACGCATTGTCCGGGTTCGCCAGGAGCGGCCTCTGCGCACTACATTCGAGCTGGCCGATCTGGTCATGGACACGGTTCCCGGCGGTCATGTCCCGGGGCGGATTCATCCGGCGACGCGAGTCTTCCAGGCTCTGCGCATTCATGTCAACCAGGAACTGGAGCATGTCGCCAGGGGGGTTGCCGCCGGCATCGGGTTGCTCAAACCGGGAGGACGGTTGGTGGTCATCAGTTTTCATTCTCTGGAAGACCGCATCGTCAAACGTATTTTCCAGAATGAAACCCGAACCTGCGTGTGCCCTCCGGGTTTGCCGGTATGTGTCTGTAATGTTCACCCCCGGATCGAGTTGCTGACTCGCAAGGCGGTTCGGGCGGCGGCTGGGGAAGTGGCGGAAAATCCGCGGGCGCGCAGCGCAGTGTTGCGGGCAGTAGAGCGCCTGCCCATGAATTGAAGTGTTGCCCAAGGAGGTTGTTTTGTCTGAAGCCACGGTAAGATCTCTTCCCAAGGTCAATGGATTTCAGCTGACGCGGCCTGCGTTGTTGCCACTCTTCCTCTATCTGGCATTAATCCTGGCCGCTTCTCTCTTCTTTGTCTGGTCGCGTATCACCGTCGTCAATCTCGAATACGATATTTCCCGCCTCGGGATCGAACTGCGCGAAGTCGAGCAGGAGCAGAAGCGTCTGCGTCTCGAATCGGCTCATTTGCGCAGCCCGGTTCGCATTGAACGCTTGGCCGCAACGGAACTCGGGCTGCGTATGCCCAGTCTTGAACAGATCATTCTCGTCGATTGATGGACAAGCTTGAGAAGTGGGTTCGCATCCGTATCCGCCTGGTCGGCGTCTGTTTTCTGATTGCCTTCAGCTTCATTGTCGTGCGGGCGTTCCAGCTTCAGGTGCTGGGGCAGGAGGAGTGGCGCAAGCGGGCTGATCGTCAGCATCAGAAGTCCGTACCCCTGACCCCCAAACGGGGGACGATCTACGATCGCGGGGGGGAGGAGATGGCCCTGAGTATCGAAGTCGACTCGGTCTATCTGGAACCGGCCCGGATCGACGACCCGGAGAAGGTGGTGGCGGTCCTCGCCAAGAACCTCTCCTTGTCCCAAAAAGGTCTGCGCGAGAAAGTTCGTTCGAAGAAGAGCTTTCTTTGGGTGAAACGGCAGCTTTCCCAGGCCGATGCGGAGACGATTCGCGCCGCCGGGTTGGCCGGGGTCGGCTTCACCAAGGAACACCGCCGCTTTTATCCCAACTCCGAACTCGGCGCCCAGGTCCTCGGCTTCACCGGCATCGACCCCAAAGGGCTGGAAGGGCTGGAGCTGAAATACGACGGTGAGGTTCAGGGCGATGGGGGGTATCTGGTGGTCGAGCGCGACGCTCTCGGGCGCGGTCTCGGCAGCGGCAATCTGGTGGTGCAGGGGGATAAGCGGGGGGCGGATCTCCACTTGACCTTGGACAAGCAGGTTCAATATATCGCCGAGAAGGAACTGGCCGAGGGTGTGACCAAGGCCGGCGCCAAAGGGGGGAGCGCGGTAGTGATGGACCCCCGCACCGGACGCATCCTGGCCATGGCCAACTATCCTTTCTACAATCCCAACGCCATCGGCAAATATCGTCCCAGTCATTGGCGCAACCGGGCCGTGTGCGATACCTATGAACCGGGCTCGACCCTCAAGGTCTTTCTCATGGCGGCGGCGCTCAACGAGAAACTGGTGACTCCCAACCAGATCATCGACTGTGAAAAGGGTTCCTACCGGGTCGGCGGTCGGACTATCCATGATCACCACCCCTATGGCCGGATCACTGCGGCGGAGGTCATCAAGGTCAGCTCCAATATCGGTTCGGCGAAGATCGGCAAGGCTCTGGAGCGCGAACGTCTCTACCGCTATTTGACTGATTTCGGTTTCGGCCGACCCACGGGGATCGATCTGCCGGGCGAGGCCTCGGGGCTTGTGCGGCCCCCCAACGCTTGGTTCGAGGTCGATCTTGCGGCGATCGCTTTCGGGCAGGGGATGACCACCACCCCCCTGCAGTTGGCCCGGGCGACCGCCGCCATCGCCAACGACGGAAAGCTCATCGACATGCCCATTGTTGAACGGATCGTCAACGGCGGTGGAGAAGTGATTGAGGAGCGGGCGCCGGAGGTGGTGCGCCAGGTGGTTTCTCCCGAGGTGGCCCGCCAGGTGCGGGAGATGATGGCGCAGGTCGTGGCCGAGGGCGGAACCGGTACCCTAGCGGCGGTTCCGGGCTTCAAGGTGGCGGGCAAAACCGGTACGGCGCAGAAGGTCGACCCGGTGACCGGTGGTTATTCGGTGGACAAGCGGGTGGCTTCCTTTATCGGCATGGTTCCCGCCGAGGCCCCGCGCTTGGTGGTGGTGGTGGCAATCGATGAACCCGAGAAGCAGGTCTACGGCGGTCTGGTAGCGGCTCCGGTCTTTTCCAGAATCACCATCCAGACCTTGCGGCAGTTAAAGATATCGCCGACCGAGCGTCCCCCCGTCGTGCCGTTGCCCCTCCCTCCCGCCGAGGAGGCCCTTGCCCAGCCGGTGCAGGCGATGCTTCCTCTTCCCGTCGACGGGCAGAGGATCATGCCCGACTTCGCCGGCATGAGTTATCGGCAGGTGCTCCGCTCCATGACGGAAAAGGGGCTGAATATAAGGTTGCGCGGCTCGGGGCGGGTTGTCGAGCAATCCCCCCCGGCGGGGGGAGTGATTGATTATTCCAACGAAGTCTGGGTCCGGATGGAGCCGCCGATCTGAGGGAACCAACGTTTTTGATTGTTCATCGAGGAGCACTGATTTCATGATGAAACTCGCGACGCTGATCGAGGCCCTGCCGGATGCATCTTTGACCGGCAATCCGGGCCAGGATGTCGCCGGGCTCTATTACGACTCGCGGAAGGTCGAGGCGGATGGAGCCTTTTTCGCGCTGCGGGGGGCTACGGTCGACGGACACGATTACATCGACGCGGCGCTGGCGCGGGGAGCGCGGACCATCTTTCTGGAGCGGCTGCGGGAGTTGCCGCCGGGGATAAGTGCCGTGCGGGTCGGCAATGCGCGTCGGGCGATGGCATTGGCTGCTGAGCGTTTTTACGGTGCGCCGACCGCCGACATCCCGGTTGTCGGGGTGACGGGGACCAACGGCAAAACGACCATCACCTACCTGATCGAGTCGATGCTGCAGGCCGCCGGACGCCGTCCGGCGGTTCTAGGGACGATCAACTACCGCTGTGGCGAGCAGCAGTTGCCTTCCTTGCACACCACCCCCGAATCGGTTGATCTCGCCAAGACCCTGGCCCGTTTTCGTGAGGCCGCCGCCGATGCTCTGGTCATGGAGGTTTCCTCTCACGCCCTTGATCAGTATCGGGTTGACGGAGTACGTTTCGATGTGGGGATCTTCACCAACCTGACTCCGGAACACCTCGATTACCACGGCACCATGGACGCCTACTTCGCCAGCAAGTCCCGTTTCTTCAGCGAGTTGCTCGACGGCGGCAAAGGTGGGGTGGTTAATCTGGATGACCCCTATGGACAGCAACTAGCGGCGCGTTTCCCCGCCGTCCTCACCTGTGGCCGTCATTCCCAAGCGGCGGTACGTCCGCTTGCGGTGCGCCTCTCTCTTGGCGGCATCGAGGCGACGTTGGCGACGCCCATCGGTGAGTTGAAAGTGCATTCCCGGCTGGTCGGTGAATTCAATCTGCAGAATCTGCTCTGCGCGGTGGCCGGGGGAATCGCCCTGGGTTTGCCGGCGCACGCCATTCTTGGCGGGCTGTCTGCGGCTCCGTCGGTTCCTGGTCGCCTGGAGCGCATCGAAAACCGGTGCGGTGCCCTGGTCTTGGTCGATTACGCCCATACCGGCGATGCCCTGGAAAAGGTGCTGGAAACCCTTAACGGCCTGGGTCCGGCCCGGATCGTGACCGTTTTCGGCTGCGGCGGCGACCGCGACCCACGCAAGCGCCCAGTCATGGGGGAGGTGGCGGCGCGCCTTTCCGATTTGGCGATCATCACCTCGGACAATCCCCGCACCGAAGACCCCCTGGCAATCATCGCCGCCGTTCGCGCCGGGGCGTTGCGTGTTCATCCCCGGGAGTGGACTCCGGAAGAGGCCCGGACCCTCCCGGGTCGGGGATTCGTGACGATTCCCGACCGCGCTGCGGCTATCGCCTACGCCGTGGATCTGATCGGTGAGCGTGATCTTCTGCTGGTCGCCGGCAAGGGGCATGAGGACTACCAGATTCTCGGCACGCGCCGAATCCATTTTGATGATCGCGAACAGCTGCGTGACGCGCTGATGCGTAAAGAGGGGGGGGCGGCATGAATTTCGACGTGCGCACCATCGCCGCTGTCACCGGCGGACGACTGACTCCAGCCGGAGCCGATGTGACCGTCAGCGGCATCTCCACGGACAGCCGCACGCTCAAGCCGGGGGATCTCTTCATTCCCCTGCGCGGTCCCAACTTCGACGGCCACGATTTTCTCCTGCGCGCCTTGCGTAACGGTGCGGCAGCCTGCCTCAGCGAGGAGGTCGTTGGCGCCTTCCCCGTACCATTGATCCAGGTGGAGGATACCCTTAAGGCTCTGGGGGATTTGGCCGCCGCGCGGCGTCGGGAATTCTCCGGGCCGGTGGTCGGATTGACCGGCTCGACCGGGAAAACCTCGACCAAGGAGATGCTGGCGCGAATCCTTAGCCTGACCGGACCGGGACTCAAGACGGAGGGGAATTTCAACAACCTTATCGGTCTGCCCCTGACCCTGTTGCGACTCACCGACGAACACCGCTGGGTGGTGCTGGAAATGGGGATGAGTGCACGCGGTGAAATCGCCCGGCTGACGGAAATCGCCGAACCCTTTGTCGGTGTCGTCACCAACGTTGGTCCGGCACATCTGGAGACCCTGCACAATATCGAAGGGGTTGCCCGGGCCAAGGGGGAGCTCTTCGCCGGGATGAAGCCGGGCGGAATTGCCATCCTCAACGCCGACGACGAGCGGGTAACCGGACTGCCGGTGGCCAACGGTGTGCGGCGAGTCTTTTTCGGTCTTTCCGCGGGAGCGGAAATCCGGGCCGAAGCGGTTACGACCACCCGCGACGGCATCCGTTTCGAGTTGTGTCTGGCCTCAGGGCGGTATCCGGTGCGGATGGATGTGGCGGGGCGGCACAATGTCCAGAACGCTTTGGCGGCCGCGGCCGCGGCCGCGGCTCTGGAGGTGCCGGGCGAGCTGATCGCCCAGGGACTGGAAGAGTTCCGGCCGGCACCGGGGCGTATGGAATTGGTGGAGATCGGAAACGACATTCTTGTCCTCGAAGACAGCTACAATGCCAATCCCCTGTCGGTGCGGGCGGCGCTGACGACTCTTGATGAACTGGGCGGGGAGGGGCGAAGGGTGGCGGTGCTCGGCGACATGCTTGAACTGGGAAAGAACTCTCCCGAGCTTCATCGCGAGGTGGGAGAGATCGCCGGGCATCGGGTCGACCTGCTGGTCCTGCTCGGCGAGCAGGCCGGGGAGGTGGCGCGGGGAGCCCGGCAGTCGGGATTAGCCGAAACCGCCATTGTCGTAACCACCGCCCACGAGGAGGCTATCGCCGCTCTTCGGGAACGGTTGCAAAGCGGGGACCGGGTGCTGGTCAAAGGCTCGCGTGGCATGAAGATGGAAAAAATCAGCGGCGCCCTGCGCAATGAGGCCGGCGCCGAGGGGAAGGGCTAGGGGCCGCGCATGCTGTATCATCTGCTCTATCCGCTGCATACGGAATTTTCGGTCCTGTATATCTTTCGTTACATTACCTTCCGGACCATTTACGCCACGATTACCGCCCTGGTCATCGCCTTCATCCTCGGCCCTTGGCTGATTGACAAGCTGCAGCGGATGCAGATCGGCCAGAGCATCCGCAAGGTCGGACCCGAGTCCCACTTCAAGAAAGAGGGCACGCCGACCATGGGCGGCACCCTGATTCTTTTGGCGATCGTTCTGCCCACCCTGCTCTGGGCTGATCTGACCAATATCTATGTCTGGGTGACGCTGCTGGTTACGGTCGGCTTCGGCGTGGTCGGTTTTATCGACGATTACCGCAAGGTCAAGTACAAGAACAGCGACGGGCTTTCGGCTCGCAAGAAAATGTTCTGGCTGATGTTTATTTCGTTGCTGGCGGCCCTAGCCCTCTATTATTATCCCCCCTTCCAAACGACCCTGGCCTTCCCCTTCTTCAAGGGAGTTCGTCCCGAACTCGGCTTTTTCTACATCCCCTTCGCCCTGCTTGTGGTGGTCGGTTCGGGGAACGCCGTCAACCTGACGGACGGTCTCGACGGTCTCGCCATCGGCCCGATGATCATCGCCTCGGGCACCTATCTGCTCTTCGCCTACCTGGCCGGCAACGCCCGGCTTGCGGACTATCTGCAGATCAGCAGCGTGCAGGGGGCTGGCGAGCTTGCTGTCCTCTGCGGGGCGATGGTCGGCGCCGGTCTCGGTTTCCTCTGGTTCAACACCTACCCGGCCCAGGTCTTCATGGGGGACGTGGGCAGTCTCTCCCTCGGCGGGGCCTTGGGGATCATCGCGGTCATCACTAAGCAGGAGATCGTGCTGGTGATCGTCGGCGGCATCTTCGTGGTCGAGGCTTTGTCGGTCATATTCCAGGTGACCTCCTTCAAACTGTATGGCAAACGGATTTTCAAAATGGCGCCGATCCACCACCATTTCGAGCTCAAGGGCTGGCCGGAGCCGAAGATCATTGTGCGCTTCTGGATTATCAGCATCATTCTCGCCCTGGTCGCTCTGTCGACCCTGAAGCTGAGGTAGCATGCGCCGCGATTATCAGGAAAAAAAGGTGATTGTCGTCGGTGCCGGGCGCACCGGGTTGGCCCTGTGTGCCTATTTCGCCCGGCGGGGAGCACGGACGACCCTCTCTGATCGGCGACAGGCAAATGAGATCGACGGGCTCGACGCCCTGGTCGGGCTACCGGTCGCGTATGATCTGGGCGGACATAGCGAAGAGCTCTTCCTGGCTGCCGATCTGGTGGTGGTCAGCCCCGGCGTTCCCCTGACCGTGTCGGCGGTGACCGCGGCGCAACGTGCCGGGGTGCCGGTGCTGGGGGAGATTGAGATCGCTTTTGACGAATTTGCCGCGCCCCTGGCGGCGATCACCGGCACCAACGGCAAGTCGACCACTACCACGGTCATGGGCGAAATCTTCAAGGCTTGGGGCAAACGCACCTTCGTTGGTGGCAATCTCGGCACCCCTTTGATCGAGGCGCTGGAGGAAGGGAACTGGGACTGGGGGGTGGTGGAACTTTCCTCCTTCCAGTTGGAGGCGATTGTCGACTTTTGTCCCCGTTACGCCCTGCTCCTCAATCTGACCGAAGATCATCTCGACCGCTATCCCGACATGGCGAGCTACGTGGCGGCCAAGATGCGGATTTTCGAGAACATGGGCGGTGACGATCTGGCGATTCTCAACGCCGAGGATCCTCTGGTGGTGGAAGCTGCTCGTGCCATCCCGCCACGGAAGCTGTGGTTTTCCTCGGCACGGGTGCTCGACGAGGGGATGGGATTCGACGGCACTCACATCGTCTGGCGGCGCGCCGGAGTGGAGACCCGCTTCCCTGTTTCCGAACTGCGGCTAAAGGGGCTGCACAATGTCGAGAACGTCATGGCCGCGCTCCTGCCGCCGCTTCTTGAAGGCTGTTCCGCTGCCGTCGCCTGGGAGGCCGCTCGGGCCTTTGCCGGTTTGCCCCATCGCATGGTGGAGGTGCGGGTGCTCAACGGAGTTCCCTGGTATAACGATTCCAAGGGAACCAACGTCGGCAGTGTGCTGAAAAGCCTCGCCGGGCTCTCTGCGCCAGTGACCCTGATCGCCGGAGGCAAGGACAAGGGGGGGGATTACGGGGTGTTGGCGGATCCGGTGCGGGAGAAGGTTGCCCATCTGATTCTCATTGGCCAGGCGAGTGACCGTATCGATCGGGAACTCGGCGCGCTCACCCATACCCTGCGGGCCGCTTCCCTCGAAGAGGCGGTGGGCCGCGCGCGGGAACTGACGCCGGCAGGGGGTGCGGTACTCTTTTCGCCCGGCTGCTCCAGCTTTGACATGTTCAAAAACTATGAAGAGCGCGGCGAGCGGTTCGCCCGCGCCGTTCTCGACCTGGCGGACTAGGAAACGCGCATGGAGATCCGGAAGGGCTTCGATACGACGCTGTTGCTGCTGGCGGTGGTTCTCACCTGCTTCGGGGTGGTCATGGTCTATTCGGCTTCCTCGATCATGGCGGAAAAGCGCTATGCCGACGGTTTCTTTTTCCTCAAACGCCAGGGAATCTATGCCGCCGGCGGTTTTCTGATCATGGCGGGGGCGATGCATTTCGATTACCGGAAATGGCGGCGTCTGGCGGTCCCCTTCCTTTTCTTTTGTCTCTTTCTTCTGATTCTGGTGCTGATTCCCGGAATCGGCAACCAGGCCGGTGGGGCCTCGCGCTGGATCCGCCTCGGGCCGATCTCCATTCAGCCCGCTGAGTTTGCCAAGCTCGGGCTGGTCATCTACATGGCCTATTCCCTGTCGAAGAAGAAGGACAAGGTCAAGAGCCTGACCAAGGGGTTCATCCCCTACATGATCGTCTTGGCCCTGCTGCTGGCGTTGCTGCTGCTGCAGCCGGACCTGGGCAGCGCCCTGGCCATGGGAGTGGTGGCGATGGTCATGTTGCTGGTCGCCGGCACCCGGCTGACCTATCTGGTCTCCATCGCCATTATCGCCGCGCCCCTGCTCTACTACGCGGTGATGAACGTCGATTACCGGCGGCGGCGTATTCTGGCTTTTCTCAATCCCTGGGAAGATCCCTCCGATACCGGCTTCCAGATCATTCAGAGCTGGATCGCCTTCGGTTCCGGCGGACTCGGGGGGAACGGTCTGGGACAGAGTCACCAGAAGCTCTTCTTCCTCCCCGAGGCCCACACCGATTTCATCTTTGCGGTGATCGGCGAGGAACTCGGCTATGCCGGGGTCATTGTGGTGGCCGCCATGTTTCTGGTGCTGATCCTGCGGGGAATGCGCGCTTCCTTGCTCGCGCCCGACGACTTCGGTCGCTTTCTCGCTTTTGGTATGACCCTGCTGCTCGGCCTTGAGGCCTTTGTCAATATCGCCGTGGTCATGGGCATGCTGCCCACCAAAGGGATGGCGCTTCCTTTTCTTTCCTACGGCGGTACCAGTCTGCTGACGACGCTTTTGGCGGTGGGTATTCTCCTGAACATTTCCAGTCAGGCTCCCGGGGAGGTTCGATGAAGCTGCTCTTGGCCGGTGGCGGCACCGGCGGTCATCTCTTTCCCGCCGTGGCGCTGGCTCAGCGCCTGCTGGCGAGTGATGCGGAAGGCGAGGTGCTCTTTGTCGGTACCGCCCAGGGGATCGAGGCGCGGATTTTGCCGGAGTTGGGGCTGCCGTTGGCGACGGTCAACATTGGCGGCCTGGTCGGCAAGGGACTGTTGCGGCAACTGGCCATGGGGCCGAAACTGCTGGCGAGTATCTGGCAATCCCTGCGGATTCTGAAAAAATTCCGTCCGGATGTCGTCGTCGGGGTCGGCGGTTATGCCTCGGGACCGGCGCTCGTCGCTGCCAAACTCCTGGGCCTGTCGACCCTGATCCACGAGCAGAATGCCGCTCTTGGTCTGACCAATCGGCTTCTCGGCCGCTGGGTCGACCGGGTCTGCCTCTCTTTCGACGAGACTCCCTGCGCCCTTTCCGCCGGACGCACGGTGGTCACGGGCAACCCCTTACGTCTCGGCATGGATGACTGCCCGCCGCTCGCCAACGGCGAACCCCGTCTGCTGGTCTTCGGCGGAAGTCGCGGGGCGCGGGCGATCAACCAGGCGGTGACGACCATGCTTCCCCACTTGGAGCGCTTCCAGGGACGGCTGAAGATCCGCCATCAGACCGGCGCCGAGGATCTGGACGAGGTCCGCGCGGGTTATCTGGCGGCGGGGTGGGATGCGGCCGGCGTCGTGCCTTTCATTGACGACATGTCCGCGGCTTACGCCGAAAGCCATCTGATTCTTTGCCGGGCCGGAGCGACGACTCTGGCGGAGTTGACTGCCTGCGGCCGCCCGGCGATCCTGATCCCCTATCCCCATGCCGCCGCCGATCATCAGACCACCAACGCTCAGGCTCTGGCGGCGCGGGGCGCGGCGCTGATGCTGCCGCAACAGGAAATGACTCCGGAAGTGCTGGCGCAACTGGTAGGGGATCTGCTGGAAAACCGCGAGCGCCTGCTCGATATGGCCGGCGCCGCCTGGGCCTTGGGCAAAAAGGGCGCCGCCGAGCGGATTCTGGACGAATGCCGGGCGATCGTGCGCTGAGGTGCCTTGTCAGCCAACGGCAAAAAAATTTTAATCGTCACCCGTCACTTCACACAGGTTTTTGATATGTACGGAAAGATACGCACCATTCACTTCGTCGGCATCGGCGGCATCGGCATGAGCGGTATCGCCGAGGTGCTGCTCAATCTCGGTTACCAGGTTTCCGGCTCGGACTTGCGCGAGTCGGAGATCACGCGCCGGCTCACCTCCCTGGGGGGGCGCATCGCCTATGGCCATCTGCCGGAAAATCTCGGTGACGCTGATGTGGTCGTGACCTCGACGGCGGTCAAGGCCAACAACCCCGAGGTGCTCGAAGCCCAGCGGCGCCTGATCCCGGTCATTCCCCGGGCGGAGATGCTCGCCGAGCTGATGCGTATGAAGTACGGCATCGCCGTGGCCGGAACCCACGGCAAGACCACCACCACCAGCATGGTGGCAACGGTCCTCTCCCACGGCGGTATCGATCCGACCGCGGTCATCGGCGGCAAGTTGGACTCCCTCGGCTCCAACGCCAAGCTGGGCCAGGGCAAATTCCTGGTCGCCGAAGCGGACGAGTCGGACGGTTCCTTCCTGCATCTGTCGCCGACCATTGCCGTGGTGACCAACATCGACGCCGATCATCTCGATTACTACCGGGATATTGAGCAGATCAAGGATATCTTCGTCGATTTCATCAACAAGGTGCCCTTTTACGGGCTGGCGGTCCTCTGCCTCGATGATCCCAACATTCAGGAGATCATCCCCCGGGTGAAGAAGCGCTTCGCCACCTACGGATTGCAGAACCAGGCCGATTACCAGGCCATTAACATCGTCCATGAGGCCGGCGGCACCGCCTTCGAGGTCGTCAGGCGCGGCGAAGTGCTGGGCCGGCTCTCCTTCCGGATGCCGGGACGACACAACGTCCTCAACGCCCTCTCGGTGGTGGCCGTGGCTATGGAACTGGGGCTGGAGTTTCCGGTCATCGCCGAAGGCTTCAAAGATTTCGGCGGCGTGCAACGGCGCTTCCAGATTAAGTATGATCGGGACATCATGGTGGTCGACGACTACGGCCACCACCCGGCGGAGATCAAGGCGACCCTGGCGGCGGCCCGTGCCGGTTGGCAGCGGCGGGTGGTGGCGGTTTTCCAGCCGCACCGCTACACCCGGACCAAATTCCTGCTTGAGGAATTCGCCACCGCCTTTTACCAGTGCGACTACCTGCTGGTGACCGACATCTATCCCGCTGGCGAGGAACCGATCGAAGGAGTGAATGCCGAACTCCTGCTTCAAAAAGTCACCGGTCACGGCCATAAGAACGCCCACTATGTCGGCGACCGGGATCTGATCACGGCCCATCTGATGGCGGCGATCAAGCCCGGGGATATCGTGATCACCCTCGGCGCCGGCGATGTCTGGAAGGTTGGTGAGAGTCTGATCCGTCTGCTCAAGGACCGGGAGTAAGGCCATCAACGGGCTGTACGAACAACTGTGCCGGGAGTTGCGGGGCCGGGTTCTGCGGGACGAGCCGATGAGTCGGCATACCACTTGGCGAGTGGGCGGGCCGACCGATCTCTTCATCGAACCGGCCGATGGCGAGGATCTTGCGGTTGCGCTGCGCCTTCTGACCACCGCCCGCTGCCCTTGGCTGACGATCGGTGCGGGGAGCAACCTGCTGGTGAGGGATGGCGGCATCCGCGGCGCGGTCCTCCATCCGACCCGGCTACGGCGGCTGGAGATTGGCAATGGCGGGGGCGTGAGAGTGGGCGCGGGCTTGCCGCTGATGACCCTGATCCGGGCGACCGTCGCGCGGGGACTGGCCGGCCTGGAAGGTTTGGCGGGCATTCCCGGAACGGTCGGCGGTGGGGTGGTGATGAATGCCGGCGCCGGCGGGCAGCAACTGGCCGATGTGGTTGAATCGGCGATTCTGCTTGGGCCGCAAGGGCCGGAAGTCTGGAGTCGGGAACGGCTCGACTTTGCCTACCGCGCCTCGGCAGTGAGTGCGGGGCAGGTGGTCGGCGAAGCGACGTTGCGCCTACGCCCGGAAGATCCCCGGCGGTTGGCCGAAGCCTTTTCCGGAAGAATGGCTGCGCGGGCGGCGGCGCAGCGGGTCGGCGGTCCCAATGCCGGCTCGGTCTTCAAGAATCCTCCCGGCGTCTCGGCTTGGCGCCTGATCGATGAAGCCGGTCTGCGCGGTGCCGTCGAGGGAGGGGCGCAGGTTGCCGAACGGCACAGCAACTTCATCGTCAACCGGCATGGCGCCTGCGCCGGAGATATCCTCCGGCTGATCGACCGCATCCGTGAGGAGGTTCGCAGGCAGAGCGGCGTTGCTTTGGAAACGGAAATCAGGATTGTCGGCGAGGATCGCTGACCGAAGGCAGACCCCCGACATGGAGAAGGAAACGATATGACCCGCGAAGAACTTCGGGAAAAGACCATCGGTGTGCTCATGGGCGGCCTCTCCGCCGAGCGCGAGGTTTCGCTGCGTACGGGACGGGCCGTGTTGAACGCGCTTCTGGAGGCCGGTTACCTGGCGGTGGCCATCGATGCCGGTCGTGATCTGCCCGCGCGCCTGACGGAAGAGCGGATTGAGGTTGCTTTCATCGCCCTGCACGGGCGTTTCGGCGAAGACGGCACGGTTCAGGGCCTGCTGGAGATGCTCGGTATTCCCTACACCGGCAGCGGCGTGCTGGCGTCGAGTGTCGCCATGAACAAGGTGACGACCAAGAAGCTGCTGCGCTATCATCAGCTGTCGACCCCCGACTTTCGCATCTACCGGCGGGGCGAGGATCTGGAACTGCTTCTTAACGGCTGCCACAATTTCCCGCTGGTGGTGAAGCCTGCTCACGAAGGTTCGACCATCGGCATCAGTATCGTTCGCGACCGAAATGAACTGGCCGCTGGTATCGCCGCCGCTCTTCGCCATGATGAATTGCTTCTGATCGAGGACTTCATCGCCGGGGCCGAAGTGACCGTCGGGGTGCTGGCCGGAGAGCCCCTGCCGATCATCCAAGTGGTGCCCAAAGGCGGGTTTTACGATTACCACGCCAAATACACCGTGGGCCAGACCGAATATCTGCTCCCCGCGCCCATCGACGGCGCTCTGCAAACCCGGTTGCAGGAAGCGGCGGTGGAAACCTACCGGGCGCTCGGCTGTGACGGCGCGGCACGGATCGACTTCATGGTTCGCGAGCAGGAGAAGGAAATCTTCTGTCTCGAAGTCAACACCATTCCCGGCATGACCGAAACCAGCCTCTTGCCGAAAGCGGCACGGCACGCCGGCATCTCTTTTGGTGAACTGGTCCAGCGCATCCTCGACGGAGCGCGGGTCGGGAAGTCCTGACGGTCAGTGGGAAGCTATGCGCGATTTCAAGCCAGCGAAGAATGCCAAGGTCAAGAGTAACCGACGGCTCAAGCCGAAGCGGCCGCCCCGACCTCCCCGCGACTGGTCGGGGTTTTTCCGCCGGTTGCTGTATGTTACGGCGGTCGCGGTCAGCTTGGTGTTGATCGTCGCCGGTGGCGGGCTGATGGCCAAACTGCTCTTCGATTCCAAGTATTTCAAGGTGAACGAGGTGCGCGTCGAGAACGCCTCCCGGGTCGCTGAAGAAGAGATCGCCGCCCTTTCCGACGTGCGCCTTGGGCACAACATCTTCGAGCTCGACCTGACCCGCATTGGCCGCAAAATCGAAGAAAATCCCTGGGTCAGGCGCGCCGAGGTCCGGCGGCTTTTCCCGCGGACGGTGGTCATCAAGGTCGAGGAACGCCACCCGAAGGCGGTCATCAATCTCGACTATCTTTATTACGTCGACGGCGACGGCGAAATCTTCAAGGTTCTCGAAGTCAACGACAGCCTCGATTTCCCCGTCATTACCGGTCTTGAACGCAAGGATCTGCTGGAGCGGCCGGATGAGGCGCAAGCCCGGTTGCGGGAGATGGTGGAACTGGTCGGGGAGTTGGCCGGGCGGCGGATTTTCGGGCTGGAGGATGTGTCGGAAATTCACCTTGACCAAACGGGGGAAATCGTTTTGTATGCCTGTGCTGGTGGGGTGCCGGTGCGCATGGGCGACGGGAGCTACGGTGCCAAGCTGGATCGCCTGGAGCGGATTTACAAAGAACTCGAGCCGCGTCTGCGGGCTCTCAAATATATCGATCTGAACGTCATGGACCGGATTGTCGTCAAAGTGGAAACCGGGCTCACCCGCAAGGGCTAGCATCCGGGGGGAAGGGAGCGCTATGAGCAACAGAAGAGGAGACAACCTGATCGTCGGTCTCGACATCGGCACCACCAAGATCTGCGCGATCATCGGCAATCTGACCGAGGACGGTCTGGATATCGTCGGTATCGGCACCAGCCCGTCGAAGGGTCTGCGCAAGGGGATGGTGATCAACATCGACGGCACCGTCGAGGCGATCCAGAAGTCGATTCGTGAGGCCGAACTGATGGCTGGCTGCGAGATCAAGTCGGTCTTCGCCGGCATCGCCGGAGGGCACATCAAGGGTTTCAACTCCCAGGGGGTGATCGCCATCAAGAACCGCGAGGTGACCAGCGACGACGTGCGCCGGGTCATTGATGCGGCCAAGGCCATCGCCATTCCCATGGACCGCGAGGTGATCCACATCCTCCCCCAGGAATTCATCATCGACGATCAGGACGGCATCAAGGAGCCCCTGGGCATGAGCGGGGTGCGGCTGGAAGCCAAGGTGCACATCGTCACCGGCGCTATCGCCAGCGCCCAGAACATCGTCAAAAGCTGCCAGCGCGCCGGCTGCGACGTGGCCGACATCGTTCTGGAACAGCTCGCTTCGGCCGAGGCGGTGCTGTCGCCGGACGAAAAGGAGCTGGGCGTAGCGATGATCGATATCGGCGGCGGTACCACCGACATCGCCATCTTCGTCGACGGCGCCATCAAGCACACCGCCGTCCTTTCCCTGGGCGGCAACCACCTGACCAACGATATCGCCGTCGGCCTGCGGACCCCGGTGGGTGAGGCCGAAAAGATCAAGCAGCAGTACGGCTGCTGCCTGACCTCCATGGTCGGCAAGGACGAGACCATCGAGGTGCCTTCCGTCGGCGGACGCGAGCCGCGTATCCTTTCCCGGCAGCTCTTGGCGGAGATTCTTGAACCCCGGGTGGAGGAGATCTTCACTCTGGTCAATCGCGAGATCGTGCGCAGTGGCTTCGCTGATCTCATCGCTTCGGGGGTGGTCATTACTGGCGGCACCTGCATCCTTCCGGGGATGCCGGAATTGGCCGAACAGGTTTTCAACCTGCCGGTGCGGCGCGGCCTGCCCCGGGACATCGGTGGTCTTTCCGATGTGGTCAATTCCCCGATTTACGCCACCGGCGTGGGCCTGGTGAAATACGGCAGCAAGAACCTGCAGACCAGGAACTTCAGCATCGGCCAGGAGAATGTTTTCGACAAGATCATCCGGCGGATGAAAGAGTGGTTCGGCGAGTTTTTTTAAGGCAATTGATATCCGGAATATGCTAGGATACCAACCGATTGGACGCCCCTGCGGAGAGGGGCGCCCGAGCATAGCGAACGGAGGAGTCATGTTCGAATTCGACGAAAAAATAGATCAGGCCGCGCGGATTAAAGTCATTGGCGTCGGCGGCGGCGGCGGTAACGCCGTCAATACCATGATCGCCTCGAAGATTGATGGGGTCGAATTTTACAGCGCCAATACCGATGCCCAGGCCTTACGCGTCAGCCGCGCGCCGATGAAGATCCAGCTCGGCGGCAAATTGACCAAGGGTCTCGGCGCCGGCGCCAACCCCGAGATGGGCCGGGAAGCCGCTCTGGAAGATCGTGCCCGTCTGGCCGAGGTGCTGGAAGGGGCCGATATGGTCTTTATCGCCGCCGGTCTCGGCGGCGGTACCGGCACCGGCGCCGCACCGGTGATTGCCGAGGTGGCCAAAGAACTCGGAGCGCTCACCGTCGGCGTGGTCACCAAGCCCTTCAGCCGGGAAGGACGCCAGCGCCTGAAAAAGGCCGAAGACGGTGTCGAAGCGCTGAAGAAGGTGGTCGACTCGCTGATCGTCATCCCTAACGATCGGTTGCTCGGCCTGGCCGGCAAGAACATGAGTATTCTCGATGCTTTCAAGCCTTCCGATGACGTCCTGCGCCAAGCGGTGCAGGGGATTTCCGACCTGATCACCACCAGCGGTCTGATCAACGTCGACTTTGCCGACGTCAAGGCGATCATGAGCGAGCGCGGCATGGCGATGATGGGTATCGGCATGGCCGAAGGGGAGAAGCGCGCCTCCGAGGCGGCTCACCAGGCGATCAGCAGCCCGCTTCTGGAAGATATCGACATTTCCGGGGCCAAGGGGGTGCTGGTGAACATCTCCGGATCTTCCAACATGACCATGGAAGAGTTCGAGGAAGCTTCCCGCATCATCCATGAGAAGGTCCATGAAGATGCCAACATCATTGTCGGTTTGGTGATCGACGAGGATCTCGGCGACCGTCTGAAGATCACCGCCATCGCCACCGGGTTCGGCGCCTCCTTCGACAAGGTACGCAAGCCGGGCGATTTCATCGGGCGGCCGCTGGTTCCGCCGGGTAAGAACGAGCACGACGTGCCGACCTTCCTGCGCGATCGCGCTCCCCGGGAACCGGCCCGGGCGGCCATGCGTGCTCCGTTGAGCGAGGATCAGGAATACGATATTCCGACTTTCCTGCGCCGCCGGGTTGACTGATCGGCGCACCCGCGCGTCCAGTCACGAGACCGTCGACTGATCGGTACGGTACTCCGCCCGATTGAAAGCCGGATTTTCGGCGGAATGGACACCCATAAATGACTCTCTCGACACGGGGACCGCGAGGCGCGGTTCCCGTGTTTTTTTCCGCCGGCCTGGTGCCGGCGATCGGAGCCCATGTCCCGTAAACTGATTGAAGAGGCCCGGAAACTTCTGGCCGGGGAGTCGGGGAGCCAGTCCAAGCCCTGGGGCGGCCGGCTGAGTGTCGCCTTGGTCTATCCCAACACCTACCGTCAGGCGATGAGCAATCTCGGGTTCCTGACCCTCTACCATCTGCTCAACGCCCGGGAAGACACGCTCTGCGAACGTTTCTTCCTCCCCGATGGCGAATCCCTGGCGGAGCATCGTAAAACCGGCTATCCCCTTTTTTCCCTTGAAACGGGGCGCCTTCTCACCGATTTCGACCTTATCGCCTTTTCCATTTCCTTTGAAAACGATTACCTGCACCTGCCGGTACTTTTCGATCTGGCCCGCCTGCCCCTGTGGCGCGGGGAACGAGGGAGCAACTATCCCCTGCTCCTGGCCGGCGGGGTCTGCGCCTTTCTCAATCCCGAACCCCTGGCGGAGATCATGGATCTTTTCGCCGTCGGCGAGGGGGAGGTCATTGTGCCGGAGCTGATTGAAACGCTCAAGGGCGGGAGGGATCTGACGCGCCCTGAGCTTTTCGACCGCCTGGCAGTTGCTCCCGGCATCTATGTCCCTTCCTTGTACCAACCCGAGGTGGCCGCCGACGGCACCCTCAGCGGCTGGGTTCGCTCCCCGTCGGCACCGGCGCGGGTTGCGCGGCAATGGGTGCGGGATTTGGACCGGACCGCCAGCCGCTCCTTCGTCCTGACCGAGGCGACGGAGTTTTCCGACATGGCCCTCACCGAGATCTCCCGGGGCTGCGGCCGGGGCTGCCGCTTCTGTGCCGCCGGTTACATCTATCTTCCCCCCCGGGAGCGCTCTCTCGATGTGCTGCTGGAGCAGGTCGACCTCGGACTCTGTGAGCGGGAGAAGGTCGGGCTGGTCGGCGCGGCGGTCTCCGACTATTCACGGATCGCCGAGCTGGACCGGGCGATCCTCGACCGGGGCGGGAAGGTGTCGGTGGCGAGCCTGCGCATTGATTCCCTCACCGCCGAAGAGGTCGCGGCGCTCAAAACCTCCGGCCATCGCACCCTGGCTCTGGCGCCCGAGGCGGGGAGTCAGCGCATGCGCGATACGGTCAACAAGGGGCTCACCCGCGAGCAGATTCTGGATGCTGTCCACCTTCTCGGCGAGGGGGGCATCCTTAATCTGAAGCTCTATTTCCTGGTTGGTTTGCCCGGCGAGACGGATACGGATATTGCCGAAATGCTCGATCTGCTCGCAGAGATCCGCAGCATCTGGGTGGCGGAAGGGAAAAAACAGGGACGGCTCGGCACACTGACGATCTCCGTCAATCCTTTCATCCCCAAACCCTTTACCCCCTTCCAGTGGGCGGGAATGGCCGGCGAGAAGCGTCTCAAGGGGATCTTCCAGAAATTGCGTCCGGCGGTGGGGCGTATGGCCAACACTGAAATCATCTTCGAGTCCACCCGCAGCGCGGTGTTGCAGGCGCTCCTCGCGCGTGGCGACCGCCGGGTCGGGCGGCTGCTCCCCGACCTTGCGGCGGGAATGAATCTCAAGGCCGCCTGCCGAAAGGCGGAACTCGATCCCGATTTCTACGTCACCCGGGAGCGCGGGGCGGACGAGATCTTCCCCTGGGAGGTCATCGACAGTGGCGTGCGCCGGGAATTTCTGCGGGGGGAATATAACGAGGCTCTGGCCGGTCGCACCTCCCGGCGTTGCTTCGACGGTTGCGTGGACTGTGGCGTCTGCCGGGATGGGTGAATTTTTTGTGGGTTGGCGGTTGACAAAACGGACAAAGAAAGATAAAAGAAGACAAAAAAGATCATAATTATCCCAGGAGGATCTGACATGACCCAGAAAAAAACCGGCGTGATTACCTTCAAAGGCAACCCCGTGACCCTGCTCGGCCCCGAGCTCAAGATCGGCTCCGCCGCCCCTGACTTCAAGGTGGTCGACAACGGCTTGCAGCCGGTGACCCTGGCCGACAGCCAAGGGAAAGTGCGGGTGATTACCGTGGTTCCTTCCCTCGATACTCCGGTGTGCGATACCATGACCCGCAAGTTCAACGAGGAAGCGGCCAAGCTGCCCGAAAACGTTGTCGTTTACACCATCAGCCTCGATCTCCCTTTCGCCCAGAAGCGCTGGTGCGGTAATGCCGGCATCGAGAAGGTCAAGACCCTGTCCGACTACCAGGAGCGTTCCTTCGGCCTGAGTTACGGCCTGCTCATCGACGAACTCAAGCTTCTGGCCCGGGCGGTGCTGGTGATTGATCAACAGGGAACCATCGCCTATCAGGAGATCGTCAAGGAAGTGACCGCCGAGCCCGACTACAAGGCGGCTTTGGCGGCGGCCCGCGCCTTGCTCTAGGCTGAGCGTCCATCCTTCAGCACCAAAGGGGGAAGACTGCTGCAGTCTTCCCCCTTTGCGTCGTCCTTTCAAGGATGGACGTGTCCATATATTTTGCGTTATCCTCAAGGGTTGCTACCCCATGAATAAAGGTGAACCATGAATGTCGAACAGATGAAGGTCGTGCTTAGGGAAATCCTCGTCAAAACCAGCCTCACCCCCTGTGTGGTCGGCCACCGGGGGGTCGGGAAGACGGCGGGGATTATTCAGGTCTGCCGGGAAATCGGGCGGTGCTATACCTCACTGCGTCTTGGGCAGATGGAGGTCGGCGATCTCGTCGGTATCCCCTACCGGCAGGAGGAGGTAATGCATTGGTCGCGTCCCAGTTGGTGGCCGGGGGCCGATGAGCCCGAGACGATCATCCACTGCGATGAACTCAACCGCGCTCAGCAGGAGGATACCCTACAGGCGATTTTCCAGTTCGTCGAGCCTCCCGCCGAGGGGCAGTGTCGTGCTCTGCACACCCACCGTCTCGATTCCAAGCACAAGGTGGTGGTGTCGATCAACCCGCCCGACGGCACCTATCAAGTGGCGACCCTTGACCGCGCCCTGCTCGACCGCATGGTCATGATCTACGTGGAAACCGATTACGCCTGCTGGGCCCGCTACGCCAAGTCCCGGGATCTGGATCTCGGCGTGCAACAGTTTCTCGCCGGCCACCCCAATCTCCTGGCCAAACAGGGGAGTTCTCTCGATATGCAGATGGAGCCGACGGAGCGCGCTTGGGAGATGGTCAGCGTCTTGCGCAAGAGTTGCCGTTTTCCCGCCGAGTTGGAGATGGAAGTCTACGCCGGGATCGTCGGCAAAGAGGCGGCAATCATGTTCCTGCGCTGGTGCGCCGACCAGCAGGCGCGGCCGGTCTTGGCCCGGGAGGTGCTGGATCGCTGGGACGAGATCGCCGAACGGGCACGCGCCCAGCGGGACGACCTTCAGGCGGTGACTATGAACGATCTGGTCACCACTCTCGAAGTCGAGCCGGGGCTTTCAGCGCGGCAGGAAGAGAATCTGGTCGCCTATATCGCCGTGCTTCCCCGGGACATGCGTTTCGCCATGGTCAAGTCGCTGGTCAAAAATCCCCCGGTGGCCACCCTGCTGGTGCAGGACAAATACGATGCGGTCATTCTCGATGCCATCGGCGAGATCAGTCGGGAAGCATCCTGAGCACATAAGGAGTGAGACGTGAGGAGTGAGGGGCTGCGGGGGTTGGAAAATGCGGTGGTGCGGTTGCTCAAGAGCCATCCTTTTTACGGGCATTTTCTCATCGGTTTCCGCCGGCGGGAGACTGCCGAGGGGCCCGCGCTGGGGGTGACCATCGCCAACGGCACGCCGGTGCTCTGCGTCAATCCGGCGCGCCTGCCCGATTTTTCCCCCGAGGAACAGCGGGCGCTACTCGAACACCTGATCAAGCATGTGCTCCATCTGCACATGGCGCGGCGCAAGGGTCGCCAGCTTCACGTCTGGGACATCGCCTGCGATTTCGCCATCAACCCAACCATCGCGGATCTTCCCCCCCAGGCTGCCTTTCCCGGGAAGCTCAAACTCGACGAGGGTCTGGCGGCGGAGGAATACTACCGCCTGCTCCGTCAGAGCTTCGATACCGGTAATCTTGACGGGCAGGGGCTGGGGGATGCTACCGTCGACGCCGACCAGGGAAGCGGCGAGGGGCAGGACGCCCCTTTGCCCGAAGCGACGGCGGAGCTTGCCACCATCGACGATCACGAGATCTGGGCCGAGGCGGACAGCACCCCCGAGGCGCTGGCCGAGGAAATGGTGCGCAGCCTGACGCGGGACGCCTATCGCAAGAGCGGTGGTGAAGTTCCCGGGGATCTGCGGCTGCTGGTCGAGGGGCTGCTGGCGCCGTCACCGATCCCCTGGAAACAGGTGCTGCGTCAGTTCGTCGCCGCCGCCGGTCGGGTTGGCCGACGCTCCACCTGGAAGCGCGAGCACCGGCGTTTTGTTCATGAAACCCCGGGTGTCCGCAAACGGCAGCGGCTGAATCTGCTCATCGGGGTCGACGTCAGCGACTCGACCAACCAGAAGAATCTGCGCGAAACCTTTGCCCGCGAACTGGTGCAGATCGCCCGGGGCCGGGAAAGTCGTCTGACCGTCCTCTATGCCGGCAGCCGCATTCAGCGTATCGACCAGTTCCGCGGCGTGCCCGAAGTGGTGGAAATCTTTGAGGGGGGTGGTTTCACCGACTTGAGGCCGGTTTTCGACTATGCACGCACCATGCAGCCGCGCCCAGCCGCGGTCATTTATCTCACCGACGGCATCGGTCCGGCGCCGGAACAGATGGATTATCCCACCCTCTGGGTGCTGACCCGAGAGGGGGAGCGGCCGGTCCCCTGGGGAGTGGAACTGCGGCTTGATGTCTGAAAAAATGTCTCAAGGAGGTTTTGCCATGGAGCAAATTAAGCCGATGACCGAGGAGACGGTACGGCGGATGCTGGAAGAGGCGGGGGCGCGGGTTGTGTCCCGGGGGGGGCGTACGGAAAATTACGGCGCGCCTCGGGAGTTTACCTTCGAGGTCAAGGGGGCGTTCGCCAACGGCCTGATGTTGCATGTGGTCGCGCGCCAGTTCAATTACCGGGAAGCCTGGGAGGAACAGGGGCGCGTCAACGACCTGGTCGATGTCTCTTTGTTGCGGGATGGGCGTTTTTCGACCCTGCCCAAAGGGTACAATTATTTTCAAGGGCGGGACAGCGAGGAGGGGTTGGATGAGGCGGCCCTTTCCGCGCTCATCGCCTGCGTTCGCGACCTCAATCCGAAGATTTTCCTGCTGCAGAAACTGACGGGGGACCTGTAACGGTCCCCTTTGAGTGGTGGGCGCTTTGGGCATGGTTCGCCGCGGTCACTCGATGTGGTGCAACTCGTCATGGACTTTTTCGGCATCGCCGCTATTCAGCTCCATCAGGCGGATGAGATGGCCGAAGCTCTCCGGATCGCTTTCGGTGAAGCGCAGGCCGACAAGGCTCTCGTAGGCATGGACCACTTCCCCTTCGAATTCCAGGATGAGCTCCTTGGAGAGGGGGAGTTTGAGATGGCAATGGCTTTTCAGCCCGGGGGCCACCGGGGCGTCGAGGAGGATTTTGGCGCCGTTCAGGGAAATGTCGTGCAATGCCCCTTTACAGGTATGACCCTCAAAGCTGAGGCTGACGATAGAGCCAAAGGGAATGCGGCCGAACCTGCGCTTTTCCTGCATGAACATCTCCTTTCGGGTTCATCGGCTACGGGTTTATGCTGAAAATAGCGTATTCCCCCTCGGGGAATCCAGTTTTTATCCGCCATCGCAGCCGTTTCCGGTTGGGTTTATTGACCCTGGCGGAATGCCGGCGCAGAGGAACGGAAACCTTAACGCAAACCCACAGGAGGTGCCCCATGGGATCGTGGAAGAAACTGCTGCAACTGCTTGAAGATCCCGCTGTCGTGAGGGATCTGCCGGAGACTCTCATTCCCGTTTTGCACGCCGTCGCTGCGCAGCCGAAGAAATATTCGCAGCAAGAGGAACTGGTCGAGAAACTCGTCGGGCAGCTTGTCTCTTTCGACCTCTACGCTGGGGGCGGCTGCTTTTGTGACAGTGCGAGTGCCGCCGATATTCAAAAAACCCTGCAAGAACTGGACCCGTTTCTGTAATCCGCCTGCGCTATGGTTTGCTTGCTTTGACTGGATGATAGCCGCTTTCACTATTTCGCCGGGAGGCGGCAAAGGAAAAATTTCTGGCGATGGCGGCGGTACTGGAAAAGATCTGTCTGTTGACGGGGAACAGCTTGGCGACGCCCGAGCGGGCGCAAGAAGACCGGGAATGGTAAGCGTAAACCTCAATTAACCTAAAAACGGCGGTTAACCGTTGAAAAATGTTGTAACCTGCTGACCTTGATTCGAAATTTCCTATTGGAGGTTTCACCAAATGGGTGAACGCGATTTGCAGGTGATTCCCGAGCCGTCCCGGGTTGCCGTCGAGACTTTTGCCGGTCGCATTCATGTCGAATGGGATCCCGACGCGGCGGTCACTCCCATGGGGCAGCTCCCCTTTTTCATCGAGTTTCTGAAAGTCAGTGGCCTGTTCGAAGCGTTGCTCGCCGACTGTCCGCTTCGCTACGCCTCACCCAATGCTCCCAAGGTTCGCGATGTCCTCGGAACCCTGCTTCTGTCGAGTCTGGCCGGGCACAAACGCTATGCCCACATGACCAATATCCGCAGTGACGGCGTCAACCCGGAGCTACTCGGCATGACCGCCGTCGCCTCCGAGGATTCCGTGCGTCGTGGTCTTGCTGCGTTTGACGAAACCGAGGCGCTCGACTGGCTGGACCGGCACTTGGGACACATCACTCATCCCATCCTGGCGCTGGGCGCCTGGATTCTGGATACGGACAATACGGTCAAACCCCTTTACGGCAGGCAGGAAGGGGCCGTGAAGAGCTACAACCCCAAGAAGCCGGGGCGGCCATCCCACGCTTACCACAGCTACTTCATGGGCAACACCCGTCTAGCCTTCGGCGTCGACGTCGAGCCCGGCGACCGTCATACCGGCAAGCATGTGGCCGTCGGCCTGTGGAGGCGGCTCGACCGGCTTCCCCGCGAACTGTGGCCGCGCTTCATTCGTGGGGATGTCTCCTTCGGCAACGAAGCGGTTATGTTCGAAGCCGAGACGCGTCAGCTCGATTACCTGACCAAGCTGCGGCTAACCGCCAACGTCAAAAAACTCATCCATCGCCTGATCGCCAGAGGGGTCTGGGTGGACGCCGGCCAGGGGTTCAAGGGATGCGAGGGCACCCTTCAACTCACCGGCTGGAGCCGCTCTCGCCGGGTGATTGTGCTAAAACGCCCGATTCAAGGCGAACTTCTGCTCACGGACGGCCAGTTGAATCTGGCGTTTATCGACACCGAGGACGGGATTCGCAAGTACGAATACCAAGTCTTGGTGACCTCCTTGACCGACGAAATCCTGACCATCGCCCAGCTTTATCGGGATCGTGGCGATTGCGAGAACTGCTTCGATGAACTGAAAAATCATTGGGGGTGGGGCGGTTTCACCACCCAGGATATTAAGCGATGCCGCATCAGCAGCCGTTTTATCGCCCTGGTCTACAACTGGTGGTCGCTCTTCGCGCGCCTGGTTCATCCCGACAAACACCACGAAGCGATCACCAGCCGCCCACTAATGCTCCAAGCCGTCGCCAAGCAAACCAGCCATGCCGGTCAGAAGACCGTGACCATTACCAGTACCCATGCCAAAGCCTACCTCGTACAGGCCGCAATGCGAGAGCTGACGGCCTTTTTCAAGGACCTGGCCCGAACTGCGGAGCAGTTGGGTCTGAAGGAGCGGATCAAACTGATCGCGAAACACGCGTACCGAAAGCTACTCGCGTCCGCACCGATCTTACCGTCGCTAAAGTGCCTTCCAGCACCAGGATGAAATCAACCAACCGCCGTTTTTAGGATTAACCCTTTAAGTCATCAAAAAAGAAAGGCGCCCCGCTCTGGAGGCGCCTTTCTTTTTACTTAAGGGGGATTGGACTTCAGGCCTTGGGTACTTCGCTCAAGGATATGCCGAGCGCGTCGGCGACCCCCTGGCCGTAGGCCGGGTCGGCTTTGAGGCAGTTGCCGATATGGCGGATCTTGATCTCTTTCGGGGCGTCGCCCATGGCACGGGCGGTGTTGCCGAAGAGCGTCTCCTGCTGTGCCGGGCTCATCAGTCGGAAGAGATTTCCAGGCTGGCTGTAATAGTCGTCATTGTCCTCGCGATGATTCCAGTGCGCGGCGGCGCCGGAGAGTTCCAAGGGCGGCTCGGCGTATTCGGGCTGCTCCTGCCATTCGCCGTAGCCGTTCGGCTCGTAGCCGAGGGTGCTGCCGTGGTTGCCGTCAACACGCATGGCGCCGTCGCGGTGATAGCTATGGAAGGGGCAGCGCGGCATGTTCACCGGAATCAGGTGATGGTTGACACCGAGGCGGTAGCGCTGGGCATCGCCGTAAGAGAAGAGCCTGCCTTGCAGCATCTTGTCCGGCGAGAAGCCGATCCCCGGGACGATATTGGCGGGATTGAAGGCCGCCTGCTCCACTTCGGCGAAGTAGTTGTCGGGGTTGCGGTTGAGTTCGAGCACGCCGACGTCGATCATCGGATAGTCAGCGTGGGGCCAGACCTTGGAGAGGTCGAAGGGATTGAAGGGACAGTTCTTTGCCTGTTCGTCGGTCATCACCTGGATCTGCATTTTCCAGCGGGGGAAATTCCCTTTTTCGATACTTTCGTAAAGATCGCGCTGGTGGCTTTCCCGGCACTTGCCGATGATCGCCTCGGCCTCGGCGTCGGTCAGGTTCTCGATACCCTGCTGGGTTTTGAAGTGGAATTTGACCCAGATCCGCTCATTTTTGGCGTTGATCAGGCTGTAAGTGTGGCTGCCGTAGCCGTTCATGTGTCGGTAGGAACGGGGAATGCCGCGGTCGCTCATGGTGATGGTGACCTGATGCAGCGCTTCGGGGAGCAGGGTCCAGAAATCCCAGTTGTTCTTGGCGCTGCGCAGATTGGTGCGCGGGTCACGCTTGACGACGTGGTTGAGGTCGGGGAACTTCTTCGGATCCTTGAGGAAAAAAACCGGAGTGTTGTTGCCGACCAGATCCCAGTTTCCCTCCTCGGTATAGAACTTCATGGCGAAGCCGCGAATGTCCCGCTCGGCATCCGCCGCACCGCGCTCGCCGGCTACGGTGGAGAAGCGCATGAAGAGTTCGGTCTTCTTCCCGATCTCGGAAAAGATCCTGGCCCGGGTGTATGGGCTGATGTCGTGGGTAACGGTAAAGGTGCCGTAAGCGCCCGAGCCCTTGGCGTGCATGCGCCGCTCGGGAATCACCTCGCGGTCGAACTGGGCGAGCTTCTCCAGAAACCAGACATCCTGCAACAACGCCGGGCCGCGCGGGCCGGCGGTCATGATGTTCTGATTGTCGACGACGGGGGCTCCGGCATTGGTGGTGAGCTTTTTCTTGGCCATTGTTCCTCCTTGAAAGGGACTGTTGCGGCCTATGGGCCAGGGTTCACGGTGATGAGATCATCGAAGGGTTCGCGATGAGAACAGGCTTTTGCTGATACTTACAAGCTAGTAATCGTTCTTGATAAAGAGCAAAAAAATTACTTCTCGCGTCTCTCCAGGCAGGTGCGGCAGATGCCGTGAATCACCACATTTTTCAGATCGATCCGCCCCCACTCTGAAATCTCTTGCGGCAACGCCGCCGAGTCGATATCCGGCCACTGGAAATCCGCGATCTTCCCACATTTCCGACAGATCAGATGGTGATGGCGGCCGCTCGTTGCTTCGAAGCGCGCCTGGCTTTCCAGAGTCTCGACTCGATTGATCAACCCATGCGCGGCCAAGGTCGCCAGGGTACGATAGACCGTGTCCAACGAAAGGGTAGGAATGCGTCTGCGCAGGCGCTGATACAGGCATTCCGCCGACGGATGATCCGTCGCCGCCAGCAGTTCCCGGTAAATCTCCAGGCGCTGATGGGTGAGGCGCAGGCCGGCGGCTTTCAGGGCCTCTTCCAGAGCGGCAAGTTTTTCTCCGGGGATGTTCACTGTGTCGGGCATAAGTTGTTTTCCCGATTTGTCACGAGTTTTTACTTGATAAGAAAAATAACTAAAAAAGAAGATGTGTCAAGTGGGTGAGACACTTTTTGCACCTTCGGTGGGAGTTTTTCGAAAAAAACGCTCATGGTATCTCGACTTCTCCGTTGATCACCACTTGGTCGCGGCTGCTCCCCTTGGCTGCGGTAGAGGGCGTCATCGGCGCGGGCAATGAACTGGTCGATGCTTTCACCGTTTCGCAGCTGGGTTTCGATGAAGTGGCTGGATCTGTCGCTGAAGCCCCAGAAGATCAAGGCCGGAATCAGGTGGATGGCGAGAACGATCCTCCCGGATGCTTACGGACAAAGCCGCTGCGGGAGGAAAGATTGACGGGTTAGATCAAGCGCGGTTTGCTCATGGGGGGTGCCTCAGAGGGCATCTGCTTGGCGACGGGTTCGGAAGAAATCCTGTCATGATGTGTCGCCGTGAAGAGGGCGGCGAAAGCCTGGGAGAATTCATCCCCGATTTCTAAGCCGTTGCTTGTCGAGCGTTTGCGTATCCCCGAGGATGAAAAAACCGACGGACGCGTCAAGTTCCTGAGAATAGGCGTCAAGAATCTCCGCCGTCGAGGCGATGTCCTCGGCCGCATGGCTGTTTTTCTGGGTTAGTTGGGTGAGGCAGTCGATGGCGACGGTCATCTGCGCCAGACCGAGATCCTGCTCTTTGACGGCGCCGGAAATTTCCTGAACCAAGGTCGCGGTGTGCTCGATTTCAGGCACCATGTGCGTCAGCAATTCTCTTGCTTTACCGGCTACCTGGACGCTGCCGCCGGTCAGGTCGTTGATTTCCCTGGCGGCTTTTTGACACCGTTCCGCCAATTTTCGGACTTCCCCAGCAACGACCGTGAAGCCTTTGCCCTGTTGCCCGGCCCGGACCGCCTCAATGGCGGCATTTAGGGCGAGCAGATTGGTTTGTCGGGCGATTTCCTCAATGACGGTGATTTTGCGAGCCATCTCGTTCATGGCGTCGACGGTTTTGCCGACCGCGTTGCCGCCAAAGGCCGCATCCTTGGCGGCTTGATTGGCGATGGTCTCGGTTTGGGCGGCATTGTGGGCGTTTTGTCGCAGGTTCGAGGCCATTTCATGCATGGAGGTCGAGGTCTCTTCCACCGACGCCGCCTGGTCGGAAACCCCCTGGGACAATTCCCGGGAGGTCTCGTTCATCTGGGCGCTTTTTTCAGTCAGGCGCCTGGTCACATTGCGAATATCGGCGATGGTCCTCTGCAGACGGTCGATCATCTTTTGCAGGGAGGTCAGCAGTTGTCCGGTTTCATTGTTCGCCGTGGCGGTGATGCCTACTGTCAGATCCCCTTGGGCGACCTGATCGAGCAGAGCCAGAGCCTGTTGCAGGGGCCCGACGATGCTGCGCATGATGACGTAACCGAAGAAGAGGCCGAGCAGGATGACGACGGCGACGAAGGCCGCTAGCCAACGGGGGTTTTGCAGGAAGACACTGATTCCGCCGGTAGCGGCTAGACCGAGGGAGTAGCAGGCGACCATCAGAGCCAGTTTGGCCTTGATGCTCAGGTTCATGTAGATACGAACGAACGTCATCCGTGATTTATCCCTTTTTTCTCCGTGTAAACACCGAGGTGATGGTCGAAGGTGGCCCGGCTGTTACCGTGATACCCGTGGAGCGTCTTGGATTTTTCCCGGCCCGTGACCGTGGTTTTTCGGGAATGTTGCAATTCCCGGGCCTCTTTTCGTGGGGATTTTTCGCTTCCGGCCGGGAAGGTGAAAGACGGAGTCTTCTGTTGGTGCGATATTTGCTGGAAACTACCTGTGCTGGGATAAAACTGGTCGTTCACCTGGGGTTTAAGTCCGCTGCTTTCGGGCCGAATCCGTTTGGGCCAAAGCGTCTTTGTCGATAAGGTATCTTTCATGACCCGTCGTGAACTCCTTGCCGGATTGCTGCTGGGCATTGTCGGCTTTGCCGTCAACGGGTTCAAACTGCCCCTCTTCTTCGACGTCGATTTTCTCTTCGGCTCGGTCTTCAGCATGTACGCCCTGCTGCGCTTCGGTCCGCGAGCCGGCGTGCTCGCGGCGGTGATCGCCGCGAGTTGCACCTGGCTGCACTGGCGGCATCCCTGGGCGATTCTCATCTTCAGCGCCGAAGCGCTCTTTGTCGCCTGGCTGCTGGCCCGGCGCCGGCTGGAACTGATGGCCGGCGCTCTGCTCTTCTGGATCACGGTCGGTCCGCTTCTGGTCTGGCTCTGCTATCATCACCTCCTTGCCCTGACCCACGGCTCCGCCCTGCTCATCGCCCTCAAACAGGGGGCCAACGGTCTATTCAATATCCTTATCGCCGAAATCGCCTTTCTGTTGACCCGGCGGGGTCGGGAGCGGGGTCCTCTCTTCTCTCTCCACGAACGCTTGCGCATCATCCTGCAGGGCGTCGTTCTGATCCCGGCTTTTGCGGTGGTGTATCTGGACATCGCCGACTCTTTCCGTACCCAGATGGCTTTCATGGAACAAACGGCCTTGCGCGCCACGGATGTCGCCGGGCTGGCCGTTGCCGACTGGCTCAAGGAGGAGCGACAAAAGGCCCTTTTACTTGCCGACTTGGTCAACGATCCGGAGACCGTCCCTGCTGAAGAGCTGCAAAGGATTCTTGACGCTTTCCGGTCGGTGCATGGCGATTGCCTTCGGCTTGGGGTGCTGGACCGCCGCCATGTCACCCGCGCCTTTTCTCCGTCCCGGGACGATCATGGCCGGAGTATGGTGGGAATCGATCTCGGCGATCGCCCCTATATCGAGCGACTGCGCGAACGGGAGCGCCCCGTATTGCATGAGCCTTTTTTCGGGCGCATCAGCATGCCCGGTTCTCGTTTGCTGGTCTTGGTGCCGCTCTGGTCAGGGGATGAATACCGGGGAGCGATTATCCATGCCTTGTCCCTGAGTCATCCGCAAGAAATTCTGCGCGGATTGACGGTGCATCGGGAAGGGGTCATCGATATCACCCTGCTCGACGAGCACCGCCGGGTGATCCTGTCGACGCGGCCGGGACGGAACTTTTTCGACCCTTTTACCCTGCCCGCCGACGGCAGACTGGTCGCTTCCGGCGGTGTCATGCAGTGGCTTCCCGACGCCCAGCCGGGTGTCGGAGCCATGAAACGCTGGAGCCGCTCCTTTTTCCTGCGTGAGGTCGATCTCTCTCCGGACGATGATTTTCAGCTGGTGGTGGAGCACTCCGTCGCGCCGACCATCCAGCTTCTCACCCGCCAGACCTCGCTCAACCTGGGGGCGCTCGCCTTGGTCATGCTGCTGGTTTTCGCCTTTTCCCATTGGGCCAGTCGGCGGTTGATGCGGCCGATCGCCGCCCTCGGCCGGGCGACCCGGCAACTCCCCGACCGGATTCTGCGTGGCGAGCGTATCGCCTGGGCGCCGGCCATCGTTCGGGAGGAAGAGGAATTGCAGGAAAACTTCCGGCACCTAGAGGATGCCCTGCAAGAGAGTTTCGATGAGCTCAATGTCATGAAGGAAAGCCTGGAAGAACGAGTCGCCGAACGGACCGCCGAACTCGCGGAAAACCGCCGTTTCCTCGCTGATCTTATCGAACACAGCGGGACGCTCATCTTCGTCAAGGATGATGCAATCGCGAAAAAAGCTCACGCGGCTTGAGGCATGAGCCAACCAATTCGGTTGTTGCCGGGCCGAAAGGCCTCGGCAAAATGTCGTAGATATCCCCGCAGCGGTCTTAATGGCTCTTTGAA